>Ga0181339_1000003_pt1 | contig 135967 bp, 157 predicted proteins | sample Sp13VDMM110DD_FD_130101 | JGI IMG/M metagenome (GOLD analysis project Ga0181339, IMG submission 130101) | Freshwater viral communities from Lake Michigan, USA - Sp13.VD.MM110.D.D | ecosystem: Environmental > Aquatic > Freshwater > Lake | place: USA: Michigan | collected 2013-04-23 | reverse complement strand
TGCAAGCATGCAGAGTAAGTCTGAGTATGTAAGAACTATGAATGCAAGGTCTAAAGAAACTCCTACAACTCCTGTTGATTTGTTGTATTCATTACTTAACACAGAGCGTGTTGACAAAAAAGTTGCTGATAGATACCCTGGATATAGTAAATTTATCCAGAAGTTTAAACAATATCAGTATGACAAAACTTATGAACCTGTAGATGCAAGTGAACATGAAGGTAAAAGACTCTTAGAACTTGTTGCTAAGTTCTTAAGATATCCTTCAACTGTTACTGAGGAAGAGATGACTGAGTTTGCTGAACCTATTACACAGATTGAGCACTATGTTAAAAAACATGGCTTTCCTAACACATCTAATGATTGTGAAAGACAGGCTGCTTATATGTATAATGTAGTTCAGAAGTACATTGAAGAGCAAGAAGAAAATCCTGATGGTGGAGGTGGAAGTAAACCTACCAAAGAAGAGATGGATGACTTTGCTGCAGGTCTTATGAAAGGGATGGTTAATGGTGAAGATGAAGAAGACAGTGAAGAATTTCAGAAAGACTTTGGTGACTTTGCTGATGACATGGAAGATAAGAAGGAAGATAAAAAGATGGAGTATGATTGGAAAGCTGCTGGTACAAGAGAAGATGCAGCAAACATCAAGTTCATACCACCATCTTCTAATCCTGATTCTTACAAAAGAGCTTTAAGGGAAATAGATACATGTAAAGCTTCAGTGCTTGCACATTTATTTGCCAGAAAGTGTAAAGACTATCAGTTTTCTATGAAATCTATGCGTTCAGGCAGACTTGATACTAACAAGATTGCTGAAGCAAAACAAAGAGTATCTACTGTGTATGAAAGATTTGGAGAAGTTAAAACTAACAAGCTTAATATAGGTTTGTTAATTGATGAATCTGGGTCTATGTCAGGAAGTAAGATAGAAAAAGCAAGACAAGCCTCTATATTTCTAAATGAAGTATTTAAAAAAGTCTCTGATGTAAGATTATACATTTATGGTCATACCGCAGATTCTGGTGGATGTAGTTCTGGTGAGTGTGCTATCCGTGTTTATAGAGAACATGGTAAAGCTAATGATAATTATGCTTTAGGTAGTGTTCAAGCTAGACACAACAACAGAGATGGAGATGCTATACTTGCTTGTGCTAAACGTATAAGAAGACAGAACACTGATCCTTGTTTACTTTTTGTGATTTCTGATGGTGCTCCTCATGCTTATAACTATGATAGTCAAGCTGCTGTAACTGATACCCGTAAAAAGGTACTAATGGCACAAGCTTTAGGTTTTCAGGTTATTCAGATAGCTATTGAGGAATATGTTCCTTCTGAAGAGATGTTTGACTATTCTATTAAGATGACAGATATTAAGACATTACCAAATGACTTGATTAATTATGTCTCTACTAGAGTTGACAAACTTATCAAAAGTAAGATTATAATGTAAAATTTGTTTTATTTAAGGTTCCCTATATTTCTACTCTCTGAGTAATTAGAGGGTAGTTGTATAGGGTTTTTTAATAAAAGATAAAAAGAAAAAAATCATGAAAAAAAAACAGTATGAAGTATCATTACCTGAAGAGGTAGTAGATATTTTTATGAGAGAAGATGACCTTAAGTGTCAATACAGACTTGGAGATGAAATAGAAAAACAAAACTCTCAAGAAGGTGACCTTAATGTTGATGGTGCCTTAGGAACTATAATAGGAAACATGTTCAATGATTATGGAGATGGTGTTACTATGGATCTTTATCTTATCATGTGGCATGATTTAATAAACCTTGGGCCAATTGGTACTATAGGACCTAAAATTAAATTACATAAAAATGGAGTGTAAAGGATGTAAAAGAGGTGTAGAAATGTGTTATCACAGACCTTGTATGGGTAGCCCGGAAGAGTTTGAAGCTATCATAGATGCAGGTTTTGCAGATAAGCTAAGAATAGACTTCTGGTATGGACACCATGGTGTTGAGCCTCTTACAGATGAGGAGATAAATTCTACAACAGATCCAGAGCTTAAACAGCTACTGAAAATGCTTAAAGAGCTTAAAGGACCTATTATTAATCCTCACAAAGATAATGTAGAATTTCTATGTGGAGGTACTGAATATGACAAAAATTTTAGAGCAAATTTCAGTCCTACTGGTAAATGTAAACTTCTTACTGATGATGATTTATGTAGTCTTCATGATCTAGGTCTAAAACCTGACCAAGGTCAAAAATCATGTTGTAATGATGATAAAAATGAGGCTGCAAACTCTAATTTACCTTATGTAAATCTTTGGACTACAGATAAAGGTAAAGAAGTAATAGAGAAATTTAAAAAAGCTGTAGGAATAGATGAATCATAAAGTAGAAAGACTAGTTAGTGGTCAGACCATTACTACTAGTGAAAAAGGAAACTCAATGTTACCTCTTATAAAATCTGGACAGCATCATGTACTTAGCCCTATAAGCTGGGAGGAGTGTGAGACTGGAGATATAGTTTACTGTAAAGTAAGAAAGAACTACTATACCCATCTTGTAAAAGGTAAGTGTTTAGAGAAAGGCTTACTTATAGGCAACAATAAAGGAAACATCAATGGATGGACTAAAAAAGTCTATGGTAAAGTAACTGAAATACTATAATTATGGCTAAAGATCCAAGACCAGATATGCTGGGTAATATTCCCTGCATAGGAGAGATTATTATTTTTAATCCTCCAAATAAAAGTGGCTTAGTTTATGGCAAATGTATTGGTTTTACTCCTACGGGAAGACCAAAAGTAGGAGAAGTCAATAGACCTAGTTCTCATTTAGACTATGCTCTTAAAAGAGATGGTTATTATTCTCCTAAAACAGAGTATACTGTCATCAAAAAAGGTATTCATTACCAAGGTGATAGGTTATTCACTAAAGAAAGTCTTTTTCTTTTTGCTGGATACTGCAGAATAAAGATGGATATGAGAGAAGGTGATGTAAGTGTAATCTATAAACAATTTTTAGAAGACATTGGATAACAAATAAAAAACAAAAAACATGAAAACATTAATAATTTGGACAATAGTAAGTATATGTGCTATAATATACATAGCTCAGCCGGAGCTTAAATTTAAACCTTTCAGCTTTAAAATCAATGCTCCTTATACAGCTGCTGGATATATCTTGTTAGGTATATCATTATCTCTCATAAATTACCAGACTTTAAAAGACACTGCTGTAAAATACAGCTTAAAATATTATAAGAAAGGTTATACAGAGGGTTATGGTGAAGGAGTTACAGATATGAGTCAAGCAACTACAGATGTACTCAATAAGATGGCTGAAGAGCATAAGAATAAAAAATAATAGATAGAAAATTAAGAAGAGAGCCAGGATGACAAAGACAATTGTAGCTCAAAGGGTAGAGTATTCGCCGGGATTACCCATAGAAGTATGCGCTGTTCAACTCAGTGCCAAGTCTTTTCCTCATCTTGTTTCAGATATAGAACTTAAATCACATCTTTTATAGTTTACGTGCTAAAACAATTATGGGATTCTGAACCCGTGGTAGGGCTGATTATTAGATAATAACCTTAAAAAAGTTAAAACCAAATTTGATACCCCTTAAGCGCTGAATGATGAAAGTAGTTACCCGTAGTTGAAGTCTACGGTAAAAGTAGTGTGATTTTTAAAAAAAATAAACCATGATAAAACTTGATACTAAATACCTCAGAAAACCAGAGGAAATAAGAGAATTCTTAAAAACATGTCCAGAATATCATGCAATAGGATTAGACATACCTGTAGAATACAGAAGACAAATAATAAAAGATATTCATTTGATAACTGAAGGACCGGGTTTTGTTTCAAAAATACTTACTGATGATCATATTGATGCCAATAGCTTCTTTGTTACAGAAGGACAATTAATGGATACAACAGCTCATACCCACTCTAGTCTAACTAAAAAAGACTTAACTTTTTGGGCTGATTCTTTGTATTTTTATACAGGAATGAAAACAACAACTGATAATTCTGAATCAACAACAAATTCTTGGTTAGATAATCAACTTAAAACCCTAGAATATGAGACCTCCAAGGATACTAATGTCCCAAGTTACTAGTAAAAAGTATATACCTGAGAATACTTATTTAGATCCTGCAGCTACTCCATGGCAAAAACTACATGTACATTTACTATGTGAGAGAAATAATTATGATTTACTTATGTCTACTAGATTAAGATTTAAAAAAAGATATTTTAGTTATAGTAACACTAATCGACTTAGTATTTCATACTGTAAAGGTTCTGGACTTAGAAATCCTAAAATTTATAGAACTGGTGAAAATATAAAGTTTACTATTCAAAGTTATGAATGGTGGGTAAACAGACTTATATATAAAGATCCTTATACTGAGATAACAGACAGTTGGTTAGATGAACAGATTAAAACATTGAATCATGATTAATATTGATACAAAAAACCTAAGAAAAAAAGAAGAAATAGAAATTCTTATAGGAAGTATTCCTCATTATACTTCTATAAGTCATACTAAGCACATAAAAGATAAAAAGTTCATAATAGATCTTTTCAAAAAATATAGTGAGCTTCAGTTTGATGATGTAACAGATGATTTTATTAGAGATATGACTTTCTATATACATAGAGGTAGATTGTATAATACTAATATACATACTCATAAAAGGTTAATCCTACAACCTTTGAATTATTGGTGTAGTATATTCTATAACAATATTCTTCCTCCAAAGAAAATTACTCTTGACAACTCTAACTCAGCAACTGATACTATTCTTGACGAACAAATTAAAAAATTGAGTTATGAAGAAACAAAGAATACATATACAGAGAAAAGATAATGACAATCCTATTCCTATAGATTCCAAGATAGATCCTAACTGCACCTTTTGGCAAAAGATTTATATTCATTTACTTCTTGAAAAAAGTAATTACAACATGTATCTTACTACAAGAAGTAGATTTAAGTGTAAAGGTGATATCTCCTGTTTACAAACTGGTGAAACTCATACTTTTATGTATTTAGATAATGATGGTGATTATATGGTTTATAGAAGCCATGCAAGATCATATAGCAGTATTACTAGTTATCCTTTTGAGTGGTGGGTAAGCAAACTTTTAGCAAAAGAAGTAGTATGGCCAGAAGATACCTTTTTAGATTACCAAATTCAAAAACTTTAAGCTTATGGAACTACAAGAAGGAGATTACCTAGACGGATTAACTACTAGTCATTACATGAAAATAAAAATACATAGACTTTTTGAAAAGTATCATGATGTTACTTTATCTACAGATAATAGAAAAAAACCAGGTGCTTCAATTTCATTTGATAAATGTGGTTTTTATGTAGATAGGAATAATCGTTTTTTAGCATACTCAAAAGACTATAGTAATATGTTTCTTAAGGAAAAAAGATTACCTGTGTATTTCCTACAGCATTTTAAAGAACTTGAAAAAAAACTTGGAGTAAAAACAGAAAGAGAAATCATTGATAATTCAGAATCAGCTAGTAATACCTGCTTAGATTATCAAATAAAAACCTTAACAAAATGAAAGAAACACTGAAAGATATTCTTGACAAAGCTACAGTGTATGTAGGTGCAGGCTCTATAGTAGACGCCTTGGTAAAATATAAAGAGAATGAGACAACTCTTGATATACAACTTAGAAATTTTAAAAAACAACAAAATGGCTACAGCGACAGTGAAGTTGAACAAGAGTCAACTAAAGGAACTAGTTAATACATGTGATCCTAGTTTTAAAGACTTTATAAATCAACAACTATCTTATAAAGAGAATCAACAGTGGGTATTATTATATAATGGTTCTACTAAGATTGGTCTAACAAATAGATGTATACTAACTAGAGTCAATAAAGAACATCTTGATACTGGTATGACACTTTCTAAATCTGTAAAAGGAGTTCAGTTTTTATTAAATGGAGGTTTTACTAGTAGATCTTCTAGTATGCATAATCCAGTGTATGTAGATTCTCATCACATAGATCTTGATGCGTATAAAGTTTATACGTATTACAATAATAGAGATCTTGCTCTTTATAGTACTCTTGTAAATATGTTTGAGTATGAGAGAATAAAAAGAGGTATAGAGCCAGGTGAAATAATAATTGCTCCATGGCATCCTCCTGGAATAGCTGTAAATATACCTATGCATAAAAGACCTAAAAGAAACTGTAAGTATAATCATGAAGATGACACTTACTCTTATAGAGGTAAGGTTATCTACAGAGAAGGTCAATGGGCTGATGTACTAAAACCTAAAAGTGTTTGACTGAGTCCTACTACAAGTGTAAGATTTGAAATAATAGATTTTTCAAAATGAGTAAAGTAATAATAATACCAGAAGAAGAGCTTGTAAAGAGAATTGAGGAGTTAAATATGAGGTTGCAATCAACTTCAAAAAATAACCAAAACCTTATTACTCTTTACAGGCTTACATTAAATGTCTATAATGACATCATGGCAAGTTGTGACAGAGTGGATACTGCAGATAGCTGGGAAAATGTACCAGGTGTAAATGATCCAAAAGAGATGAATAATCTCAGACCAAAAGGAGTAGTAATATTAAAAGAAATAAAAAATGATGACATTTAAACTAGGCTTATGCATAGCTATTTTACTTATGATAGCTATAGCCATATACAATAGAAAAGTTGTATTAAACTTGAATAAAAGAAGAATTACAAGACTTTTTATGACTACTTTAGACAAGAAATTCAATGCTATAGAATCTCATAAAGATGTTTTGGATACTCTCAACTTTATGGATGAGCAGTGTTATGACGAACATGGTGAATTTATTATTCACAAAGATTATATTAGTGAATATTATACCATGAAAGATGATCTTAAAAAACTTGAATTATACTATGAAGAAAAAGAGCTGGAAAATATTGATTTTACAAAAATTAAAGTAGTTCATACTAAAAGTAAAGGTCAAGAAGTTAGAGTTGGAATGCGTGGTAAAAATGCTCCTGAATGGAGTGAACCTTATGTTTTTGATAATCTTACTGATGCTGCAAAACATCTTACTAACATGGGATATGTTTCTAAGTTGACTACAGCTAAAGCAGGAATTTGTAGAAGTATTAGTAATAACAGAAATTCCAAAAGCTATAAAGGTTTTATTTGGAATTATATAAAAGTAAATCATGAGTGGGAGACCCAAAATAAAAGTATATGAGTATGACGTTGAAGGTCACTACTTAAGAGATTATGACAACATTAATGAGGTAAGAAGACACTATTATCCTGATGATTTAGGTGCCAGACCCATATTTGTAAAACAAGAGTTGGGATTTGAATATCATATAACAGCTCTTGATACAATACTCTTTAAAGAAAGACCTGGTAGAGATATTGCAAAATTTATTATTAAAATTCATAATTCTGAATATTGTAATATACTTAATACAGGTCTTCCTATAGAGATGGTTAGTATAAAAGAAGAAGTATTAGCTACTTTTCCTAATATTACTACTGCAGCTGTTATTTTACCGGGTTTATCCCATAAGATATACAGAGATCCTTTATTGAAAAAAAGAACTAAAAAATTTGGTAGACATGATTTCTACTTTAGATTTAAAAAATAAAACAATGGAAAAAGGAAGAACATTATGTATAGGAGATATACATGGTAATTATCTGGCACTTAAACAAGTACTAGAAAGATGTAAATTTGACAATGAAAAAGACACTCTCATCTCTCTTGGAGATGTAGTAGATGGTCATAGCCAGAGTTTTGAAGTAGTTGAAGAATTACTTAAGATTAAAAATTTGATACCTATAAAAGGTAATCATGATGATTGGTTCCTGCAGTGGATTAACACAGGTATAAACCCTACAAACTGGGGACAAGGACAAAAAGCTACAGGATTAAGCTATTTAAAAAAGCATGATTCGGAGGCTCCTTGGTTTAGTATTGCTCAAACTCCTGGAGGAGGACAGCATTACAGAGAAACTATAAGACCTATTCATCTTCCAGTAACACACAAAGATTTCTTTAGAAACCAGAAGAAGTATTACTTAGATGACAAGAACAGACTCTTTGTACATGGTGGATTTGATAGATTTGTTCCTATAGATGAACAGGGAGATATTCTATGGTGGGATAGAGCCTTATGGGAATATGCTTTAACCTGGCAGAAGATTAATAATTCTGCTGAAGTAGTTGCAGGATATACTCCCACACTTGCTATGGTAGGTAATTTTACTGAAGTTTATATAGGACATACTTCTACTCAATTTGAAGGAGTAAATGTTCCTATGCATGCAGCTAATATCTGGAATTTAGACACAGGTGCTGGTTGGTTTGGTAAACTTACAATTATGGATGTTGATACCAAAGAGTTCTGGCAGAGTGACACCGGTAAAGAGTTATATCCTGATTTCCATGGAAGATAAAGAACTTATAAAATACTATATATTAGTAGATAAAAAACCTGTAGTCGTTGATTTATTTGAATGGGCTGAATGGTTTGGTAAAGAAGGTAATAGGATTGTAAACTTTGATATCATACAAAAAGAAGGTGAAGAAATAACTATTTCTACTGTATTTGTAGGAATGGATATGTCTATGCCTTGGGAGGATGCTGATAAATCTCCTTTATTATTTGAAACTATGGTTTTTGGTGATAAAGAAGAAGGAATAGATAGGTATAAAACCTACAGTGAAGCTTTAATTGGGCATCAAAAAATGGTTAATCGTATTTTAATAGAAAAAGAAGATGGAAAAAATTGATGAACAAGGAGAAATATTTGTAAGAAACAATCTTACAGATTTTGAAAAGAAATTATTTTTAAAACAACAGGTAAAAGAACTTCAACTTATTATAAGACAGAAAAATTTTGAGATTGGAATTCTTAAATCTGACATTGATTATCTTACTGAAGCTAAAGAAACAAGAGCTCTTCTCTCTCTAAGAGAAGAGAACAAAAATCTTAGAGCTAAAATAAGAAAAGTTAAAGATGATTACTTAGTATTACTTAACAAACACACAGTGTTACAACAAAATTTATAATTATGGCAAATTATTGTTGGAATAGTGTAATTATAGAAGGAGATTCTACTGTACTTGCAAAACTAGAGACCTTATTTAATACTTATGATGATAGTGATTACTTAGTAGATTGGGGAAATACTTTTTTTCCTTATATGGCTGATAAACCCACGCATGATGAATATACTTATTATGGCACCAAATGGTGGGAGTTTACATGTACTCTTACTAGTGATAATACATTACAAATTGATGGTGATTCTGCTTGGGGACCTCCTTTAAAGCTTGTAGAGTTGATATCTTCTTTTTACAGTGTAAATTGTAAGATACAATTCTCTGAGCCAGGTAGTGGTTTTGCAGGTAAATATGAATGGGACAGTGGAACCTTAATAGAAAATACTGATTATAATTATGCTCAGTATATTTATGAGGAAGAAGATGGCTTAGATTCTCTTATTAGAGAATATTTGTATGAGGCAGATGCTATAGACAGCTATGCAAACTCTGATGAGTTTATAAATTGTGTAGATGTTAGTATTAGTGCTGCAGATAAAGTAATACTTGATAACTTTTTTAAAGAAAATAAGAAACCTATGTTAGATAAAGAAAAAACACTAGAAGAGCTTTCAGAGATTGAGACTCATTTAAAAAATCTTAGCATGAATGGTCTTGCTAAAAAAGTTACTTACATGATTGAATGTTTAACCAATGAATGGAAAAAAGATGAATGATATTAAAAAAGAAGCTAAAACAGAGCTTTATGAGTTTTTTAAACTACCTGAAGAAGCTCAACGTAGAGGTACAACTCTTCCTTTTATAGGATTTATGAATTTAGCACATATCTTGAAAGAGACTTTTGCTTTTGATGAATTTGAAGGAACTGGTGATGAAACTAATGGCTGGCAAGTAGACTTTTGGTATTACTTTAAGCATGCTGATAGAGGTAGATACTGTTTATCAGGGTCATTAGGTTATGGAGAATTTGAATTTAACTTAGTTGATGATGAAGACGAATGAGTACTTATGTATTTAGTGACCCTCATTTCTGGCATGAAAATATGGCTAAGAAAAGAGACTTCAGTTGTGCTGAAGAGATGAATGACTTTATAGTTATGAAATGGAATCAGGTAATTTCAAAACATGATTGTGTATACCTATTAGGAGACATAACCATGGAGAAAAGTAACTATGAGATACTCAATAGACTAAAAGGTGTTATAAATGTAGTATTAGGTAATCATGACCAAAGACAGCATGTAAGAGAAATGCTTAAGTATGTAAACAGTGTAGCCGGTATGATAGACTATAAAGGTAAAGTCATACTTACACACTGTCCTATACATGTTTCTCAGCTGGAGTTTAGATATGGTATTAATATCCATGGGCATGTCCATGAGAATAGCCTTGAAGATACCAGATACATTAATGTATGTGCAGAAGTTATAGATTACCAACCGGTAGAAATTAAACAACTTGTACCATGGCTGTAGATTTAGAAATATATAATACACTCTCTTATAATGACCATGAATTACAACATGTACATAAAAAAGTATTACTATGTATGAGAAAACATGGTTATATACTTTTTAGTGCTAAAAATAGTGAGCCTGGTGCTATATGTAGAGTATATTTACACTATACTATTAGAGAGGAACCTTTCACTCTTATAGGACCATATAGTGATGTTGATATTTTTATACAATATGTGAAAAAGAGATATTATAATAAAGGTATTAAAGTATGGCCTTTAAGAAAGCAATTTGAAATAATTGATGAACCAGAAGTTCATGATGAAACTTGGGATTCAGCATTAAATAAAGCTGAATCAGATATATATCTTGATATGATAGGAAATAAATCTTCTTATAAAGAATTTCTTGAAAGATATAATAACAAAAAGTGTATTGATAATTCAGATAGTGCTGTTAATACCATTCTTGATGAACAAATAAAAAAACTACAAAATGACAAGTAAATATGATGGTGTAGCTTTTCATAAGCGCTCTGGAAAATTTAGAGCAACTTTAACATTTAAAGGTAAAACATATCCTTGTGGTAAAAGTGATGACCCTAGAGAGGCTGCAAGGCTTAGAGATATTACTATTATACGTGTAGGTGCTCCTTTAAGTAAATTACAAATTTTAAAACCCAAAGAATAACCATGAAAGACTTTTCAAAAATATTTAAGAATTACATAGGTTTAGAATATACAAATGACAATTTAGATGATATTATAAAAATCCATAGGCTTATGGAAAATAATGGTATCAAGGTTTCTGATAGTACTAAGTCAAAATTAGATAGATACTCAGATAACAGAATGTTTAGGCTTGATTACTTTATTTCAAGGAATGGCAAGTCTATTACATGGTGCCCTACAAAATCTCCTGTGAAAAAGACAAAAATAGAGTTTAAACCTGCGAGTTGGTGGTTTAGTCATTTATTATCTGTCAGTGAACCAATAACCACTATGCCTAGAAACTGGTTGGATGAACAAGCTAAAAGCTTAAAGCCTACTAATACCTGGTCAGGTATGACACATGCAGAAGTTACTCCACCACCAGAAGAAGAAAATATTGTTTTTCCTAGTGTAACTAGTGGGACATCTATATTTTATGTAGATCCTACAACAAGTATTGATTCAGTAATTACAAGTACAGTAACATTACCAGGAAGTGGTGATTCTCCTTTTAGTGTAACTCTTAATAGAGAGCCTAGTGCAAGTTCAGGATGGATAGCATGGGAAGGACGTTCAGAAAAAGAAGAAGATGAAAATTTACCATTCTAAAAAATAACAAAATGGAAAAGTATATAGAAAAATTTATAAAAGAAAATACAGAAAATAATCACAGGCTTTTGTCCTCACAAGGATATTTAGTACCTATTATTTCTGTCTTGGCAAAAAGTAAAAATCATCAGGAAGGTGATAAATTACATGTAGCTTCAATGGATATCCCAACAGTTTTCTTAGAGAGTAAAGAGCGTAAAGAAGTACTTGTAGAGAAAGTTATTCCTGCTATGATGGATAAAGTTGCTGAAGGAGATGAAGATCATAAAGATATACTAGGTATATGCTTTACAAGTGAAATCTGGATGAGAATAGGAGATGTCAAAAAGATGAAAGATTTTAGTAAAGAGTCTATATTGGAATTACCTAAACAAGAGTGTATAATGAATTCTTATGAATTTGCTGATGGTCTTGTTCACATGGAGGTATATTATATACACAGAGAAGGTAAGATGGCAAATGAAAAAGGAGAGTTAATTGATTGTATTAGATTAGAGAAAAGTGATAAATTTGATGATATTAATAAACAAGAAAATGATCCTGAAAAAAAGAAAACACCTGTTGATACTGGTGGAATCTTTGCAGATATGCTTAAAAACTATCTTGAAAGCAAAAAAGAAAAAGTCTAAAGTTTTCTTGGTAATAATATTTTTTGTATTATTGTACACCTAAAAACTTACAGATATGATACTTCAACTTTCATTTGGTTTATTAATACTTGTTGTAGTAATATTTTTTTTACTGCGTTTCTTTGAAACAAATTATAGTCTTTTTATTAACCCTATAAAGGGACTTATGATAGGAGGTTTATATGATTCAGAAGAATATCATGAAGAAGAATTAGTTCAACACACAGTACAAATACTTATATTTTTTGTAAGTTTTATGTTTATATGGGAAACAACTTTAACAAATACTCATAATGAGTAGTGATATGACAAGAAGAATAAACAGATATTCAAATGGTATATTATACACAGAATATAGGAAAGTTTGTAAGAATTGTTTAGCAGAATGCTGGATAAAGAAAAACAATATATATTGCTCAAGAGCATGTTCTAATGAATCAATGAGAACAATAAGAGATCCATTAGAACATTTCTTTAGAGAGAAATTGTCAAGATTAAGATCTAATGCTAAAAAAAGAAAAAAAGAAGTTAACTTAGAATGGATTGATCTTTTAAATCAATATTCTTTGCAAAAAGGAAGATGTTTTTATACAGGATTAGAAATGATGTTAACTTATTCTACTAAACTAGAAAAGATATGCCCACCTAAACAATTATCTATAGATAGATTAGATAGTTCAAAAGGTTATAGTCAAGACAATATTGTACTTTGTCTATTTTGTATTAATAATTTCAAAGGAGAAATGTCTATTTTAGAATTTAAAGAACTATTAGAAGAAATCAGAAATGAAAGTAAAAATTAAAAAATTGGTACCTGAGGCAATTATTCCTCAGTACTCAAAAAAAGGTGACGCCGGATTAGACTTAACAGCTATAACAGTTAGCAAAGATACTAAAGACAACTTAGTCTATGGTACCGGTCTAGCTATAATGATTCCTGAAGGCTATGTTGGCTTAGTCTTTCCAAGAAGTAGTATTTCTAACTACGAAATGCACCTAAGAAATGGTGTAGGAGTAATAGATTCTGGTTACAGAGGAGAAATTATGCTCAAATTTGGACATGCAGAAGGAGATGTATATAAACCAGGTGATCGTGTAGGTCAGTTAGTTATATTACCTTATCCTGAAGTAGTATGGCAAGAAGTTGATGCAGTAGAACAAACAGAGAGAGGCGCTGGAGGTTTTGGTTCAACAAACAAATAATGTCTAATAGAGAGATAGTATAAAGCTATCTCTCTTTTTTATTACTACTTATGAATATAAATTTTAAAAGTGGACAAATAGAAGTAAAAGGTCCTTATGGCTCTGTGTATTTATATACACATGATGATGTCCATGAGTTAGTACATGTTGTAAATGATGTTCTTGATAAAAGAACTCGCTGGGATGATCCAGATTATCTTGCAAGGATTTTATTCTGCAGGATGGTACCTATTGACAAATTATATACTGAAGTTGGATATGGTATAGGAACACAGGCTTATGATGATGTTAGAATAATAATAACAGTTGATACTGTAAATCTGAAAGTAAGAATTTCAGAGTTTGATAGTGTAGGAGGAGTAATATGTAGAGGAATACACTACTCTTTTGAAGAGTTTATAGAGAATTTTTCAAAGAAAGCAGAACTGTAGCGTTATAGTATACAATACTTTAAAATAGTGTTTACTTTATATCATCTCCTTATTGAAATATACCTAACTTAGTGCTTTATTTTTAATACAAATTGAGATGATATATCAGTTACCAAATGGCCGGAGTATAGAGATGTCTATAGAACAGTATCTAAAGATGTCTGATGATGAACTTAAAGGGTTTATGGCTTACAACTGTGGAGAAGAGTATAATGATCCTTTTATCCATAGTGTCCTTAGACATGGTCCTGCAAAGGAAGATGTTTATGAAGATGATGAAGAAGAAGTCGAAGAAGTAGAAGATCTTTTAGATATTCCTATTGACGACAAACTATATGATGAAGATTATATAGACTTTGATAATATAGAACAGTAATGCTACAAAAAAAGAAGTTATGTTGTGCTTGTGATACAGAACAATATATCTGGAAAAACCATGAAGGTAACAAGTACTGTAAACAATGTTGGTTGAAGAAAAATCCACCAATAAAAATTCCTACAAAAAGAATTAAGCCAAAGTCAGATAAGATGGCTACACTTGACCAGTTATATATTGTGTTAAGAGTAAAGTTTCTTACTGAAAATCCAGCTTGCAAAGCAAGACTCTCTGGATGTACATTAGTGGCAAGTGACGTCCACCATACTAAAGGTAGAGGCAACTACTACCTTGATATAACAACATTTCTACCTGTCTGCAGATCTTGTCATAGTTATATTGAGCTTCACCCAAACGAAGCTAAAGAATTAGGATTTTCACTAAACAGATTAGAAAATGAAGAACAATGATAAATTTATTGGATACTATATTATTGGTACCAATACCCAAGAAGAGGCTGTATCAGGCTCAGGTTTAATGTTATGGATGCAAACTAAGCCAGGATGGTTTAGAAGAACTATTAACTTGTTTCTATTAGGAATAAGATGGGTTGATAAAGAAGAAAAAATAGAAGGTCTTCTTAAGAATACTACTAAGGTAGAAATGCCTAAAAGAAGCAGTTATGGAAAAAAAGGAAGTTCAGAAACACGCGATAGAGGCCCTAGATAAAGTCTACAGAGGTACAGCAGCAATATCAATGGGGGTCGGAAAGACCCTCCTTGGTTTGCAGCACATGCATGAAGAGTGGAAAAAAGGTATGGGTAAATTTATGGTGGTGGCACCTAAAGTATCTGTATTTGAAACTTGGAAGGAAGAAGCTAAAAAATTTGGTTATGAACCACTCATAGCACTTACCACTTTTACTACTTATAGGTCTTTGACTAAACAAAGTAGTGATTATGATTGTATATACTTAGACGAATGTCATAGTTTATTATACTCTCATGAGAATTACTTATCTTTTTATTTTGGTAAGATAGTAGGGTTTACAGGAACTCCTCCCAGAAATAAGTCATCTGAAAAAGGTTTTATGGTTAATAAATATTGTCCTATAGTTTATACTTATATAGTAGATGAAGCTGTGGGTCATAAAATACTTAATGACTATAGAATTACAGTACACTTACTTTCATTATCCTCTGCTAGAACACACAAAGTGAAAAAAGCAGATGGAGGATACTGGCATACATCTGAGAGAGATCATTATGACTTCTGGACAAAGAAGATAGATGGTACCTTTGGTTTTAATAAAGATAAACTAAGAATCCTCAGGATGAAAGGGATTATGGAATATGGAACCAAAGAGAGATTTGCTAAATTTTTACTACAGCACATAGATGACCAGTGTATAGTATTCTGTAATACTACAGAACAGGCTGATAGAATCTGTAGTAACAGTTACCATAGTAAAAACAAAAACAGCCTTGAAAACCTTGAGAACTTTAAGAATAAAGTATTTAAGTGTCTTTCAGCAGTAGAGCAGTTAAATGAAGGTATAAATATACCCGGATTAAAATATGGTATAATAATGCACTCTTACAGTAATGAAAGAAAAGCAAGTCAAAGAATAGGAAGACTATTACGTCTTAATCCTAATGATACAGCTTATTTACATCTTTTTGTTTATAAAAACACTATAGATGAAGAATGGGCAAAAAGTGCACTGAGTGATTTTGACCAAAGTAAAATAAGTTATAGAGATGCAGAATACAACAATTGAGTTTATAATGAAGGATGGTAAGTTAGAACTTGCTAATCCTGCAGATATACTTAAGATGAAAGACTTCCTTAAGAAATTACAGGAAGGTGATAAGGTTGAAGCTTATATGGCCAAGTCAGAAGGTTCTGATGGAACTCTGGCACAGCTTGCAAAAGTGCATGCATGCATTAAAGAGCTTGCTAGGTTTACAGGTACTAAGTTTGAAGACATGAAAAATGTCATTAAGTATAAAGCTGGTTTACTTAATGTAGATACAGCTGAAATAAAAAGCTTTGGAGATTGTAGTAAAGCTGAACTATCAGATGCTATACAAACTTGTATAGATATAGGTAATGAAATAGGTTATTATTTTTGACCTAAAGCTTTCTTAATAAGTTCTTCATATTCACCGGCTTCTATGTCTTGGATAAACCCAAGTTCTGCAGCCTGTTTCTCATATTCCCCACATAAAATATAAAGCGTTTCTATATCTTGTATCCAGTTTTCAGTGATTTTTTTCTCTGAAATCTGTTTATAAGCCATATCTAAGTCACTTTTGTTTTTTGTAGCTATAATATTAAGTAAGATATTCTTAATTCTATTATAGAAAGAAGCACTAATCCTTACAGGAATCACAGCATCTTCTTTTATTATCTTAATGATGGTAGGAGAGGTACTCATAATTTTAAAATTTTTAACAAATATAAAACAAATGTCTGATACAAAAAAATTAACACCAGAAGAATATGGTTTAAAGTTATATGAGATGTTAAAACCCTCTGGTTGGCACGATATACTAAAAGGCTTTCTCCTTTCTAGTGATTTCTTTAACATTATATCTACACTTGAAAAGTGTGTAGAAGATGGTAAAAGATTTACTCCGCCACTTAGACAAGTATTCAAGGCTTTTATGGAATGTCCTTATAATAAAACAAGAGTGATAATTTTAGGACAAGATCCTTATCCTCAATTTGGTATAGCTGATGGTATAGCTTTTAGTTGTAGTAATACAGGTAAGCTTCAACCATCACTAAAATTTATATTCAATGCTGTAAATGATACAGTATATGATTCAAAAAAAGATATAACAACTTTTGATACAGACCTTAAGAGATGGTCTAATCAAGGAATATTATTACTTAATACAGCTTTAACAACTGAAGTTGAAAAGGTAGGTAAACACTTTGATATATGGCAACCTTTTGTAGCTTACTTAGTAGACATGCTAAATACTTCTAATGAAGATTATGTATGGGTATTTATGGGTAGAAAAGCTGAACAGTTTGAAGATTTAGTAGATAACATATTAAATACTACACAGCTTATAAGCTGTTCTCATCCTGCATCTGCTGGATACTCTGGTTTGCATAAATGGAATTGTAATGATGTGTTTAACAGAGTTAATTTAGCTCTAAAAACACAGAAAAAGTTACCAGAAATAGTATGGTAAAGTTGTATAATCTTTTTAAATTTCCTATCTTCGTAACTTCAAACACATAAATATTTATGTCCACATTTCCATGGAAACACTATTCTGAGGTAATGAATGAAGGACTCATCTATATTCATAAGAGAGCTAAGAAAGAGATAAAATCTCTTAGAACCCAGTGGAAGCAATTTAATAAGATTGGTCTAAATGGGATGGAGTGGAATTCCTTATATGTCATAGCAGCAAGACCTGGTGTAGGTAAAACTTTAATAGCTTCCTCTATCACAAGAGAGCTTCAGGTTTTAAACACAGACCAGGATTTTGCTGTACTTCATCTCCAGTTTGAGATGTTAGGTAGAAATATGGCTCTAAGAGAACTCTCTGCAGCAAATAAAATGAATATAAGATACCTTCAGTCAGCTGAAGATGATGGTATGCCTGCCTTAACAGCAGCAGATTTTGACAAATTAAAGGACTATGTAGCAAGGAATAAGCATAGAGAAGAATACATAATAGATAAAAGCCTTACAGTAAATGAAATAAGAGCTGCAGTAAGAGCTTTCTATAAACAAATAGGAAAACCTTTTGTAGTAACTCTTGACCATACACTATTAGTAGGTATGGCTGGTTCAGATAAAAACAAACAGGATACTTTAAGTAACCTATCAGTGATGTTAGCTGAGCTTAAAAATGAGTTACCTGTTATATTTATTATCCTTACCCAGCTTAATAGAGAAATAGATGATGCAGAACGCCAGAAACCTGGTCAGTTATCTAACTTTCCTGCTGAAAAAGATGTATTTGGAAGTGATAGTTTATTACAGTGTGCTGATGTTATGATAGCTTATAACAGACCTGCAAAGTATAACTTACAATATTATGGTCCTCAACAATTCATGCTTACACCCAGTGATAAATATTTACTAGCTATGCATGTCTTAAAAAATAGATATGGTGAAGTTGGAATTCAATGGTACAAAGCTAATTATGCTGAAATGACTATAGATGAAGCAAAAGAACCTGATTGTAGAATTAAAAAAATGAGTATATGAGAAAACATGTTAATGAGATTACAAGTGAATTTAAACCCTACTGGCAAGAACATTTTAAGAAACTTGGTATTGATAATCCAGCTTTTTTAGCTAAATTATGTTACTCTAGTAATGATTTTGGTTTAGAGAAAGTTCCAGGACTTAGATTTTATGCCAGTGAGTTATCTAAAGAACAAGATTTATTTATAGAGTTATTTGATTGGGAGGATAAACCTTATGAGGGTAAAAGAATTCTATACAAACATTCTTATAATTCTAATTGGAAATATGAACCAGACACTTATAGAGAAATAACAAGAAAAAGTGATGGTACAGTGTTATCTTCGCCTACTTATGCTGTTAAACTTTCAAATTTAGAATTTGTATCTGAAGGAATAGTACTTGCTGAACCGGAACCTGCTGCTTCTACAGGTTTTAAACCTATTATGAATCTTTGGTCAACTCCTGAAAAAGAGGAGAAAATAGAAGATGAAGAAGAAGAAGATTTTATGGGTAAAGATAAAGATGACAATCATTATGCACAGATGACTATAAGAGACATCTACTGCATCTTTCATAATGTACCACATTCTAATAAAAAGTGGCTTAACAGTTTAATAAAACAAAATAAATAATGGAAGTAAAAAAAGAACCTATGGTTTTACCAACTAGCTCTGTCGCTGCTGTAACAAAAAGTCCTAAGACATTAGTGATATTTAGTAAGCCAAAAGTAGGTAAAACTACCCTACTTGCTCAGTTACCTAATAATCTTATTGTTGATTTAGAAGAAGGTTCTGATTATGTTGCTGGTTTAAAGATAAAAATCAGTACTATACAGGAATTACTAGATCTTGAAAAAGCAATTATTGCTGCAGGTAATCCTTATAGATTTTTAACTTTGGATACTGGTACAGCTTTGGAAGAAGTATGCATACCTTATGCAGAATTTCTTTATTCTAAATCTCCTATGGGAGCAAATTGGTTTACTCCTACTACAGGAGGTAAAGCTAAGCATGGTATGATTTTAAATCTTGCAAATGGTGCAGGATATCCGTGGCTAAGACAAGCATTTGAAGATGTTGTTAAGAGATATAAGAATATATGTCAAAATTTAATAATTACAGCACACATTAAAGATACTATGCTAGAGAAAAATGGTAGTACTTTTGAGGCGCTTGATATAAATCTTACAGGTAGACTTAAGCTTTTTGTAACATCTAAAGCAGATGCTATTGGATACCTTTATAGAAAAGGAAACAAAAATATCATGAGTTTTAAGACTCAAGATGAAATTTTATGTGGCGCAAGGCCAGAACATCTTCGCAACAAAGAGATAATAGTCTCTGAGATGCTTGATGATAACAGTGTAGTGTCACACTGGAATGATATATATATTGATTAATAATTAAAAATTAGAAAAAATGGGATTTAGTTTAAACGAGTTTACACCTTCAGAAGGAACAGGAAATTATGTGTCTAAAATTATGCTTCCAGGTACTTATACCTGTAAAGTAAAAGATCTAAAACTTGAGAAACCACCTTATGATGCTACTCAGTATAATTTAGTATTTGTACTTGAAGGACCAGCTATTGAAGATGGAGATTTTGTAGGATTACCTATAAACAGGTTAGACCCTTCAAGAGGAAATCACAAAGGTCAAGTAGCTAATGTGAAGTCTCAACAGTATGCGTATAAAGACTGGGAGTATAAAGGAAAGAAAATCTTAAGAGATGATTCTATCCAAAATTGGCTAGGTAACTTCTTAAAAGGAGTTAATATGCTTGAGAGATTTCAAGCATTAAATGTTACTGCAGAGTCTATAGAAGACCTTGTAGCAGAAATCAGATCTTTCTTGTTGAAAGAAGATTTAGAATATGCTTTCACAATTGCAGGACAGAGATATTACAAAGAGGGATCTGAGTATCCAAGTTATTCTTTGTATTTCCCTAAAAAAGCAGAAGGTAAAGTAGCTTATGCTGTAGATCAGGATGCTGAGAACTTCTTACAGTTTAATGAAGCTATCCATGTCACAGATAAAAAAGCTGCAGACAAACCTACAGAGCCAGGAATTGAGGGATTTATAAACATGAGTCCTGATTTGAATGATTCTATGTCAAGTGAGCAACCTGTTTTCACAGAGAATGCAACAGATTTGAGTCTATAATAATAACCACTGACATTTTAAGGGTAGATATAACAGTCTACCCTTTTTTTGTTGGTATAAAGAAAATCTTATGTTTACTCTTAATAATTTTATAACAGATATAAAAGAAGTTCCTGCTGAATGGATTTTTGAAAACTATTTAGATTTACCAGAAAAGCTTGAAGGACAGAGAGTAAGATTGAATAGTATCTTTAATGATGCAGATAAAGATCCTTCTATGTTTCTATATCTTGATAAAGAAACTCATGTTTATAAATTTAAGTGTTTTTCTACAGGAAAGAACGGTAGTGCTGTAAACTTACTTATGTATATGTGGGACTATGAATATGGTGACACTGCAAGAAAAATTCTAAGTGACTATAATGCTTTTCTTAATACAGGTAATACTGTAGAAAGAAAAAGTATGAATATTATAAAATGGGTTGTTGTAAGTTATGAAGACAGAGCATGGACCCAGACTGATGCTAATTTTTGGCTGAAGTCTAATATTAGCAGTGCTATATTATTTAGGTATAATGTAAAGGCTTTAAAGTCTTATCAGATGTGTAAGTATGTAAATGGTAATGTTGTTGATTCTTTTGTTGTCAGTAAACCTAATGTATATGGTTATTTTACAAAGGAGGGTCTCTTGTATAAGATTTATCAGCCGGGTAATGTAAAGAAGTTTCTAAAGCTTGAACAGCATATACAAGGGATAGACCAGTTAGAAGGTAAAAGGTTTTTAGTTATAACTTCATCACTTAAAGATTGTATGGCCATAAAAAGCCTCCATATGCTTGACATAGATGTTATAGCACCTGATAGTGAGAATACAAATCTTCCAGATAAGCTTGTAAAGAAAATGATTTCTGAATATGAAGCAGTAGTTACTTACATGGATAGTGATAAAGCTGGTATAAACAGTATGAAATATTATCTTGATAAATACAATATTCCTTTCTGCTATATTCCTCAGGCTAAAGACTTTAGTGATGTAATAGATCTACTTGGAATTAAGAAAGCAGCAAGAATCTTTATACCTATATTAGATAAAGCTGTTATGAAGTATAAAGAATTAAATAAAATTACCTAATTTTGTTAGGTACAAAAAAGTTTTTATATGGATAATAACTGGATATATGGTGTAAGGCGTGTCAAACAGCTTGAAGATTTACCTAACTTTAAAAACCTTGTAGGTTTTGTATACATAATAACACATGTTAAGACAGGTAAGTTTTATATTGGCAAAAAAAGCTTAAACAGCTCAAGAAAAACTAAGGTTTCAATGAGAGAAAAAGCTACTACTGGTACCAGAAAGCGTACCAAAACTGTAATCAAAGCTTCCAACTGGTTAAAGTACTGGGGAAGTTGTAAAGAACTTACAGAAGAAATCAAAAGAGAGGGAGAACATATGTATAAAAGAGAAATAGTAGCGCTTTGTTGCACTAAGAAATATCTTAACTACTGTGAACTTTCTTATCAGATTAAACATGATGTATTAACAGAGAATAGCTACAACGGAAACATCCTTGGTAGATACTTCTCAAGAGACATGGAAAATTGTAAGTAATGAAAGTATTTAAAATGCCCAGTGTAGATGAAATGCTACAAAGACAAGAAGAGTTCTTTAGTAAGAACACATATTTGTCATATTCAGGACTAAGTAAACTTATGTTTAGTCCTAAATTGTTCTATATGCATTATATTCTTAATCAAAAGGATGATGTATCTAGTAAAGAAATGATTGAAGGAAAGCTTATTCACTGTCTTTTCCTTAACCCCGAAGATTTTGATAAAGAGTTTGTGCTTATGGCTACAGATATTCCCACTGCCAGTCATAAAGAAGCATTAGATAGGTTATACCAACACTATCTGTTTTTAAAAGCTTCTGGGGATGAAAGAGTTACTCTGTATGATTTTAAAGATGCCATTATAGATATACTTGAGGATATGAATTTATTTCAGTCTCTTAAGACAGATTCTCAAAGGCTTGATAAGATTATTACAGAAAAGAATGTTAGTTACTGGGAGTACTTACAAAGTGCAGAAGGTAAGACTAATATTGACCATGGTATGTATCAGTATGCTAAAGAAATAGTTGAACAAATAAAGAATAATCCTCATATACTTAAAGTTATGGGATATATTACTGATAATATTACTGATAATGTAGAGAAGCATAATGAAATAATGCTTGCAGCCCCAAGTGCACCTACTTTTAATTTTGGTCTGAGAGGTATTATAGATAATCTCGTAATAGACCATACAAATAAGATGATTAGAGTAAATGACTTAAAGAAAACCAGTAAGGATATTAAATCCTTTACAGATAGTATAGAATATTATAAATACTGGGTTCAGGCAGCTATTTACTATCATTTGGTACAGAATGTCTATCTTTCTACTCCTAAATACAAGGATTATACCTTTGAATTTAGGTTTATAGTGGTAGATTCCTACACACAAATAGCTCCTATCAAAGTATCAGAAAAAACTCTGATAGAGTGGATTAATAAAACTAACCAAGAACTTGCAAAGGCTGATTATCATTTTGCCACTAGGAATTTTGATTTACCTTATGAGTTCTTACTAAATAACGAACTTGAGATATGATTAAAGATGTTTATCGCAAGTACTTTCAGAAGTCTTTTACTTTTTTGTATCCTTTATTGGCTATGAAAAGAAACAAAGGACCTTATTTTAAACCCTTACAGACATATATATGCTGGGAAGGGACCTACATGCCAGATTCAAGAAAATTAGTGTGTGTTTACAAGCGTGACAACACTGATAAATGGAAAAACTTTGAGAAGGACGTACTCATGAATCATGAACTTCTGGATCATAGTGTACCTATAAATGAAGATAAAGTTATATATGTCTTTGACTTAAATATTTACAAAGAAGATTATGACTTATTCTTAAAAGGCCACTATTCAAAACTATCTGATGATGCTAAACAACTTATGATGGATTACTATGGAATTCATACACCTGAATGGGTATTTATAGATTCTTACTTGTTTCCAGAAAATTATTTTAGCATATATGCTGATATATTAGGTATTGATGAAGATATGCTAATAGGAGTTGGTGAATTATGTACTCCTTATGATTGTGACAAAGAAGTATGTCTACTTAAGAGTCTAAATGTTGTTGAAATAATAAAAACAAATACTGAAGTATAATGCAAAATATGATGATATACTCCACCAATTGGTATGGAGAAAAGACTTTTAGGATGATTCCTATAGAAAAGGCTTGTCCTTTTAATGAGGTCATTTATGACCCAAAAACAAAAATACTTGCAATAGTGAGTAAGGAATTTAAGGAAAAACCTCAAATGTTTCCTAAACTTAATGACAAAGGAAGTACTATCCTTGTTGGAAGTACTAAAAGTGATCCTAATAATCCTAAATATGTGGAAGAAAGAAGATTTATGGATACTTATTATGAGTATTATATAGATAATCTTGATGATATTAATGAATTTGTAAAGTTCTTTGCAAGTAACTATAATCATCCTGCACTTCAGGTTTTAATACCAGAAGAAGGGCCTCCGCATCCACCTTTAAAAGATGAGAAATAAGAAATTTTGGATAGTAGATATTGAAACCATTGTCAATTGCTTCATAGTTTGCTTTGAAGATTACAAAACTAAAGAAAAACACAGTTTCATAATAAACAGACATCATAATGATTTACCTAAGCTTATAGCTTTCCTGAATGATAATATCAAGCATGACGACTGGCACTTTGGATATAATATTCAGGGGTTTGACTCTCAAATTACTGAGTTTATAATCCAAAACCAAAAGTTATTGCTTGATATAACAGATAGTAATACACTTTCTGGAATCTTTGCTAAGTATGCACAAGAAATCATAGAGAAAGCAGCAAGAGGTGAATGGTTAGACTATCCAGAGTTTAAACTTAGCATTAAGACAGTAGATATCTTTAAGCTAAATCACTGGGATAGTCCCGCTAAAAGAAGTTCTCTAAAGTGGATACAGTATTCTATGGACTGGATGAATGTTGAAGAGATGCCTCATCATCATAATACCCCAGTTCTTACAGATGAAGAATTACAAGCTGTATTAGAATACTGTGAGAATGACGTTGCATCTACCAAAGCTATATATCTCCATAGGAACTCTTATGGAGAACAAGTTATGGCTAGTCAGATAAACCTAAGAGCTACTTTAAGTAAAAAGTATGGTGTAAATCTTTACTCTGCAAGTGAGCCAAGAATAAGTAAAGAGATTTTTCTTTACTTTCTGTCTAATAAGTTAGGTATAGATAAAAGAGATATTAAGAAGATGAGAACTTACCGTGATAAAGTGGTTCTGCGTGACATCATTCTTCCTAGTATAACTTTTACTACACCTGAGTTTGAGGCTGTTCATAACTGGTTCAAGAACTTGGTAGTAGATACTAAAATCTATGCCGGCAGAGATGATGTAGAGAAAGGGCCTAAACACACCATGATGTATAAAGGTGTAAAAACTGATTATGGTCTGGGAGGATTACATGGCTGTATCAAACCAGGTATCTATAAAGCAGAAGGTACCAGAATTATACTATCTGCTGATGTAAAAAGCTTCTATCCTAATCTTGCTATAAAAAACAAGTGGGGACCTGCTCAGTTTCCTATAGAGGATTTCTGTGAATTATATGAGTGGTTCTATAATGAAAGAACTAAGTATGGTAAGAAAGATCCTTTGAATTATCTATTCAAGATTATTCTTAACTCTACTTATGGTTTAAGTAAAGAGAAGAACAGCTTTTTGTATGATCCAGAGCTTACCTTTAGGATTACTGTGAATGGTCAGTTACAGCTATCTATGCTCTATGAGATGTTGGCTACCAGAATTCCTGGTGCTGAACCTCTGATGCAGAACACTGATGGTTTAGAGTTTATTATAGAAGAGAAATATAAAGATTTGTTCTATGATATCTGTAAGGAGTGGGAGGTAATAACTAACCTAGAGCTTGAGACTGTACAATATGACAAGATGATTATAGGTGATGTGAATAATTACATTGCTGTACAAGACACTGGTGAAGTAAAATGTAAAGGAAGATTTGAATTTAAAGAACTTCCTTTTCACAAGAATAAGTCCTTTTTGATTATACCTATGGCGCTCTATGCCTATTTTATGGATGGTAAAGATCCTGTTGAATTCTTGAAAGAGAACAGAAACATTTTTGATTATTGTGCTGGTGTAAAGCTTAAAGGAGACTGGTTCTTTGTTGAGAGAAAAATTGAAGGAGGAACTTTTGTTGAGAAGAAACTACAGAAACTTATCAGGTATTATATATCAGGTAAGGATAAAGGAGTAAAACTTATTAAGTGTAATCCTGATGGAAGAGAAATACAACTTGAATCTAGTAATAGATATCAACAGATTGTATTTAATAAGGCTGAGATAAAGCCGTGGGAAGAGTATGGAGTGGATGACAGCTATTATCTTGATAAAATCTATGATGAGATTAAGAATATAGAAAAAGCCTCTGAAATGCTTCCTTATGAGCTAAAAGATAACCAATTAAAATTATTTTAATGAATGTAGAAGCACTTGAACACGCTTTTCTAAACCAAATAGAGCGTGACTTTGATGATAAGGATTTTGAAGCTTATTCAGAAATGATGGCTTTACTTTTAAAAAGTAAAAAGAATCAACTTATTATTTATAATTATTTATGTGATGGTGAGCAAGATGACCTTTTAGATAAAAAAACTAATACTAGATATTAATATGGATATAGAATTTAAAAAACCAGATGGTGTACGTCTTATTCTTATAGAGAGACTTAGACAAATAAAAACTGAAGGATGGTCTCCTGAACATGATGACCAATATACAAAGTTTGAATTACTTATGGCTGCTGAAGCATATCTTACAGGATGTGCAGATGAGTGGCCATGGGATCCGGAGTGGTGGAAACCTACACCTGGTGACAGAATAAAAGAACTTGTAAAAGCTGGTGCCTTGATAGCAGCTGAGATAGATAGATTACAGAGAAAAGAAGTAGATAAATAGAAAATCCCCCAGGAATGGGGGACTTTCAGAAGAAAAGAAGCAACAAAGTAAAGAAAAACAGTGTTTTTATTTTCTCCTCTCTCTTATATTTTAGCTAGTTGGAAGTGCATTCCATCCTTTCTTGTCCATGTACCACCCCAATCAAATCCAGCATCTGTAAAACATTTTACAAATCCTGCAGAAAGAGTTGGCACCATATTTAATTGATTCCATGAAGCATTAACATCAATAGCTATTCCCCATGCATGTAAAGACATACTTGATAGACCTCTTTTTTTTCTAATATTAAAACATCCATCAAAAGTTTTAAGTTCTTTTACAAATCCTCTATCTATAAGATTCTTAAAAGCTATAGCTAAAGGAGCTATCATACTTTTATTACAATATAATTTCTTAGGTAATACTCCTATTTCCAATTCAGTAGGAACATCCCAAAGAACCATATACTTACCTTCATCTGCTGTTGTTAAAGGGTCTCCCCATTTGGCAAAACATTGTGCACTTGTTACCATTATTTACATTTTAAGTAATTTAACCATACTTTTTCTGACTTCTTTGAGTTAAAAAAGAGTTTTATCTTATTAATACATTTAAAAAGTAATGAAAATTCTGAAGATATCCTCATCTTTCTCTTAATTTCTTGTGCATCTTTAGTAATTTTTACTCTTGAGAACATATTTATGAAAGAAATTTCTTTAGAAGTTATCACTGGTATGCCTTGGTTGACCATATCTGCAGTAACTATGTTGTAAGTCTCACTTAGAGATACCTGAAGACCAAGGTCCATGGTAGCAACTAATTTTATAAAGTCACAATGATTTAACCATCCATGCTCTATAAGTTGATGAGGAGTATTAGCAAACAAAGCTTTTATATTCTTAAGAGTATTTTCACCATCCTGTTCTATTCTTGAAGAATTGATATGTAGGTTAAGTGTCTTTTTTTCTTCATCAGCATATAACATTGCTGCTACAGCTTGAGTAAGAGCATTTTTAAGAGGTCTAATTGCTCCAAATAATCCAACATTTATGATATCATCTGGTACTCTTTTAGTCTTAATACAAGGTGTAATAGGATAGTAATTAGGTAAGTAAGAAATACATTTACCTAAGATAGGTGTCATAGACTTTATGAAATATTTAGAATTTGAACTGATCTCAACATTCTCATATTTTTGATAAGCTTTAAGCCACTTTATAGCTATTCCTTCATTTGCTATAAAAGGAATTTCTGAGTGTAATCTAATTACCCACTTTACATTTGGATGTAATTTCTGAAGTACTTCAAATTTCTCAGGTACCACCCATAAAGCTTCTATAATAACAATGTTAGGTTTAAACTTTGTAACATGTTTGTCAATCTCATTATTATCAACTACCTGTACAATGTTACTTTCAACATTATTATTTACCAGCATCTCATTAACAAAATTAGCGGAGTTAAATAGCCCACTACTAGTTGTACTATATGTAGTGTTACTATATATCTGCCTTTTTTTTAATATAAATAATATGCTTTTCTTCTTCATTATATTTAGTTTTTAAGTTTAATCTTATAATATACCCCTGCTCCTATTACTAGTTGGCCACTGAAAGTTACACCGGCATTTATCTGATAGATGTTATCTTTTTTAGTTTTTAAAAGTATACCAGGGGAGGCTATTAATAATTCTTGTTTACTTCCATATAAATTACCTCCTATATATACCTGTGTTCTGGGTTTGGCTGGTAGAGTAATTTCTTTTATAACTGTTGGTAATTTATAGTCTTGAATAACTAATCTTGACTTTAATTTATTTTTTTGTATAGTATCTTTAATTTTAATAAACCCAAGGCTATCAAGCTTAATAGTGTCTAAATATATGTTACTTGCAAGATAATCATCTCTCATAGTCTCATACTGAGTCTTAAGTGAATCATAATCTTTACTAGGTAAATACTCTGTTGTAATTTTACCGGGTAATGTTGTAAATTTAAACTGAGTTTTTATAACTGTATCTCTTACAGTCTTATATATTATTCTTGTCTTTACAGTAGGTTGTGCCTCAGGATTATCTGAAGTACATCTTTTGAACATTAGTAATGCTATAATTACAAATATTACAATAAAACCAAAAAAATATAATTTAATATCTTTCATATCTATTCTCTTAAATTATCAATATCATCTTTAACGTCTTTTGCTCTTTTCATAGCCTTCTTAAGCATGGCCCAAAGACTTATGTTAAGTGTTGCTTCTATGTTTTCTTTAATTGAAGTACCCTCTATAAGGAAAAGTACTACACATACTAGTTTTGTAGCAAAGTATTCTATGCTACAAAAATATTTGATAAGATCATTAAGCAGAAACTTATCAATAGGAAAAATTAATATAATACAAAGTTGATATAGTAACATTTTACTTACTATATTTGAAAGGGTTCTACTCTTTATAGAGTCCCATCCTTCAAGTTTTACAGCTTTGTAAACTCCTGTAAATGTGTCAAATACAACAGCAGTTCCTACTGCTAATAATAGGCCCTGAATAGGTGTAAAAAATAATACTAATCCTGTTAGTAAGTTTGAAAAAATAGTCTTCATAAGTTGAATTTAAAGTAAAATATAAACAATCTAAACTCCTCTCATTTATAATATAGCACTTTTTAAAAAATAATGAGAAGATAACTCGTTATTTTATTGTTTTTTTATTCACTAATTTTTAAATTTGTAGTACTATGGAAAATTTAACTACAGAAGAATTGCGATCAAAGCTTGCTTCAATAGAGCATGAGCTTGAACTTCTTCAACAAAGAGGAGCTAATGATGAAAAATTAGTCTCAGAAAAGAAAGATATACTAAGAATCCTATATAAGGATTACTTTAAAAATGACAACAACCATGAAAGAATTTTATGATTTCTTAAAAAGAAATGACCTAACACCTAATGGTCATTATGTATTATACACTATGGTTAACAACATGCTGTGTGATACTGTAAATTACTTACATGAACAGTATAAGCTCTCTTTATATGGATACCTTACTGAGGTGAATGATCCAATAATAGGTTATACTTACAAGCTTACAGCTAAAGCTACACAGACAGTTCATGAGTCTGAAGTTTATATCTGTAATCTAGGGCTTATCAAGAAAATAGCAAAGATTTCCTATAAAGATTGGGAAGAAAAGATAAAAGATTATAATGAGCTGTTCCCTAAAGGAAGAAAAGCTGGGTCTACTGTATCCTTTAGAACTAATCCTAAAGAACTCTATGAGAAATTTAAGTGGTTCTTTACAGAATATCCTGAATATGACTGGGAGACTATTCTTAGGGTTACTAGAAAATATATAGAGCAATTTGAAGAAAGCTGTGACTATACTTACATGCAGACTTCTAAATACTTCGTAAAGAAAGATGACAAAAACAGAGTCACTACCTCAACACTGGCTACTATGTGTTATAATATGTTAGAGGGTAATGATGAAACTATAAACTCCGGGACCTTTTATTATGGTCCATAAAATAAAGTATAGAGAGGGGAGTTATTATTCCCCTCTCTTATTACTTATTATGGTATCCACTGATATGTTAATCCTGCTTGTGGCATAACCATTCCTGCAACTTGTCTAGCTGCTACAGCAGAAGCATTTGTTTTACCTGGCGCCACACCTCCTGAGAGATTGTTGTTTGGTTGAAATACGTTATAATTACCATTAGACATGCTTAAGTTAATATAATCTTTTGTTTCTGGAGTAGCATAAACATTACCAACACCATCAACTCTAGGAGATTGTTTACCTCTTAAACCTATTTGACTAGCTCTAGTGCTGACTTCTCCTCCTACACAGTTAGGCCCAAAAACTACTTGAACAGTTTTACCATCTGCTTTAAGAATAATCTGAAAAGTAAATTTAGCTTGTATAGTATTTAAAATACCTACATCTTGAAATTGTACCACAAAATCTCCACTAGGATTAGTCCCATGACTTATCTCTGGAGAACCAGAGGTTGCAGCTATTAACTGATTACCAAAAGCACTAATCAAATTATCAAAAGGATTAGTGGTAACAGTTGAACTAATAGGAGAATATTCACCAACTCGTGGAAATTTATCACCAAAAGTTACAAATCCATTATTAGAAATAAATAATGTAGTTTCTACTTTCTCTCCTATAGTAAAAGGGAAAGGTAGTGTTATAGCTGTAGATACAGCATCTGTATTTAACTGAGTTCCCATTTGGAAAACAGTTTTCACTCCAGCTAATGGAGTATATATTCCTTGTGATAAGGAAAAAATGTAATCTTTAATTTTTTTCATAATTTTTTATTTTATAAATTTCTTATTATTCTTCTTTGTTCTAAAATTTCATTTGGTATTGGTTTACCTGTTTCTATTAACCTTGTGACATACCAATCAGTTTCACTTAATAGTATTTTTGCTTGTTCCTTTTTAGATTCAATATTTAATTCTATTTGCTCTACTGTAGCTCCTTCTTCCCATGTATTTCCATTGAATCTAAATACAAGAAAATTCCCTATAGGATTTATTTCGGTATAAAATTCCATGTCTTCATTAGAATCTGAAGCTATTCCTAAATAAAAGCCATTGTTATCTATTTTATAATACATAATTAAATTAAATTAATTTTATTTTCCCAATTCTTAAACCTGTTAAAGATGTAGTATCTCCTGAATTACTATTAGTAACAGTTATAGTAAGTTTCCAGGCATTAGCTGGATTTAAAGATGTTTGAGTAACTGCATTAGAAGTAGAAGTTACATCTGTAGCTAATGCTTGAGTCGCTGCTATACCTTGTAATAAATTACCAGTTAGAAAAGACATTCTTCTTCTTTCAGAAGACAAGTCTACAGTACTGATTGGATTTGCTGTTAATAATGCAATTTGTGCATCAGCAGTAGTTCCAGCTGTTCCAGCTCTAACTCTATACGTTGCAGTACCTCCTACACCTGATTTTTTAGTTTCAACTAAAAAAGTTAAAAAATCTCCTGGCACATAATATGCAGCATTTATATTAACAGATAACAATACTGTTTCTGCTGCATTTCCTGTATGACTACCTAAAACTTGATTACTTTTAGAATATATAAAAGTTTCAATTCTATCTAATTGTGTTTGAATAGAACTAGTAGCATCATTATTAGTTTGTTGTGCATCTGTTTGATAACGCTTATTTGTGCTGTCTGCAATATCTGCTGTTGTGGCATCTGAACCCGATGTTACAAGTCCTTTACTATCGTAAGTGATTTTAGTTTTAGTTGCGCCTGTAATAGCTCCGTTTGGAACAACTCCCACATTTGCGCCTGTCGCTATACCTGCTAATTTCGTAAAGTTTGCAGGCGTCATTAAACCAGCATCCGTACCATCAGCTAAAGTTAATGTTGCATCCGTTCCCGTATCACTTGTAACTATTCCGTTTGTTGGACTTGCTGTATAACCTAAATTAGTTGCACCTCCTGTAATATCTGATAAAAATGCTAAAGTACCTGAAGCATCTTGTAATTCATATTTTCTATCTGCTGTAATATTTTTATATGATAATCTTGCTGAATATAAAGTATTAATACTAGCATCATATCTTGAAAATACAGTTTGATAATCATCATCAGCTATTGCTTGGTATCCAAATAAGTTTACACTATTAAAAGTGTTAAACAGACCAACGCTATCACCCATAGCATTGACATTATTCCCACTACTATAAGCTAAAGCATTAGTTCCAAAAGCATTTAAAGCTTGTCCAGTAGCTTGAAATAAAGAAAGGAAACCAAAAGCATTTGAACTACCACCAATATATTCTTGCGCAGCTTGTTCACCCATTGCATTAGTATCACCACATTGAGAATCTTTTCCTGAATTAGTACCAAAGAAATTAGATGAACCTAAAATTAAATTACTATTAGCAGCGTCAGTTCCAAATGCAATAATACTAGATTTGAACCCAGAACCCCCTCCAGCTCCAGTGCCTTGAAAATTATTACCATTAATTAAATCATGATTATTATCTAAAACTTGTTGAAGTGTAGGTACATAAGCAGCAATATCATCAAGAGTAGCTAATAAATAATTACCAACTGCTTTATTACTTTGAATAGAAAAATTAGCAAGACCAGATCCTCCACTTGTTCTTATTGGTATTTGAAAACCAACGTTTCCATTATTTCCTATTAAACTATAAAAAAGTCCAGAATGCCCTAAATAAAATGAATTTTGACTAGTACCAACCGAATCTGTAAGTAAATAACTTAATCCATTAGATACTATTTGAAAGTCAGAAGTTTCGCTATTAACTTGATTTTGAGTAGCTACACTAAATCCATCAGTATCAAAAAAATCTATTACTCTAGCTAAATTAGCATCAATTCTTTGATAATATCTAGGTGAAATGTCAAGTACTTGCTGTATATTAGGTGTTGTGCCACTGCCCCCACTTACTGTAGCATATAATTTCTCTAAAGCTGTAAGGACACTATCATTTGATGTTATAACACCAGGTAAAGGAGTAAATCCATCAAGAGTTCTATCTAATACTACATCTTTTTCTATAATATTATTATATAACTTTAGTTCTCCATCCTTCAAATAAAACTTCTTAAATCCAGAAGCTACAGAAGCAGGAGTTACAGTAAGATCTGCAAGATGTAAGGGAACTATTATTTTTGACATGATACTTTAAAGCTATATATATAATATAATAAATTATTGTTTCTGTTCTAGTACTTGAATTCTATTTGTAGGTTCAAATAAGTCTCTCACGTTTCTTATCCCTGTAAGATCAACAAAGTCTTTTAATAACTTAGAGTCTCCTTTTTCATAAGTACCGTATTTTCTTGCATAATATGCATTTTGCCATGCTTGTTGATACCATTGAGAATCAAAATCTGGATCTGGTTCTTCACCATTAGCTGCTATATTAACAGCTGTCCAGTTATAAGTATGATTTATAGCCTTAGTTGCTGCAGTAAACTCTCTTACAAAAGGAATACCTGTAGTAAAGTTTTTGATATACTCAGAAGATCCTTCACCTACAGGAAACATAGAAGTTGTCTCACCTTTAGTCTGCCATAGTAATCTAAGTAAGTTACCTGTTAGAACTCCTGGCTCATATTCATCATCATCTTGTTTTTTACGCTTAAGCCAAGCTAATGCCATCATAGAAGCCATAGTAAGTAATATCATAGTTAAAGCATCTCTTCTAGCCTGATTAACTTTAGCTGTAACAAAAGTACCCATAGTATTAGCATTCATTCTATTAAGAGTTTTACCTCCTACTAATAAATGTTTAGCAGTCTGCATAGGTCCATATTGTCTTATAGCTAAGCCCACAGCTCTCCAGTAGCCTAGAGATACTTCACCAGCTTCCCAGTTAGTCTTCATGTATCCAAATCTGTTCATAAACATAGGCACCAAGTATTTTCTAAAGAATAACATCATTTTACCCATAGCAGTAGACTCTGCTTTTACCTGGTCAGCTTTAGCATAGTTACCCTGTGCTCTACGCATCTCTGAGTAAACTATATTTCTAAGCATGTTTTCATCTTCTTGTGTATACTCTATATCAGGTCTGAAGACTAGCTCATTATTAGCATTTCTCTGATATGCATCATGTGCAGAATACATAACAGGTTTACCTGTTGAATCTGTTTCTGTCTTATGAGCATATTTATAATTGTGTAATACTGACCAAAGTACAGTCATTCCAATAAGTGTATCCCCTTTGTCCTGTAAGAAGAAGCCAAGTTCATTAACGCTTAAAAGTTTGTCAAGTGCTTTTCTTGATACTTTACCTGACATATCTGTAACATACTTACTAAATTCTTTCTGTACCGGATTAAATAATCTATACAACATTGTATCATCACTTATATCACTGATATTACCAAGGTCTTTAAGATAATGCCCCATTACTCCATTAAAACCAAAGATTTTATTCTTAGCCCATAAGTAATCTCTTTTACCATAATGGCCACCACCTAGTTCACAAGCAGCTATCATTGCCTGAATACTACCTGCAACATAGTTTTTTGCCTGGTTAGTGACATCATATCCAATTCTTATAAAAGAAGTATATCTAAAGAAAGCATTAAGTCTTTTAGTTACAGCTCTTGATACACTATAAGGATCCTCATATTTACCATAGACAAATTTGTTTCTTTCATATTCAGCATGCTGTATTACAGCATTAAGCTCCTTAAGTCTTTTTTCAAAATCAAGAGAGTTTATAATCTTACCATCTATATCTCTTATAATACCTTTATCATTCTTCTGTATTTTCTCTTGTAATTCAAAAGCTTTTGCTTTTAACTCATCTATAAATCCATCAGCATAAGGAAGAGTTTCTTGCATAGCTATATTATAGTGAGCCTCAGCACACCATTTCATTATAGAACTGACAGAATCTTCAGATTGTAAAAGCTCATCAAACTGATTATTACCTCTTAATCTTATAGAGTTTGTCAAATCACCAAAAACATTATCATTCAAATCCTGAGCACTACCATAAGCTCTTATATGCTTATCTACAAATATGTCTTTTTGCTTTTTAATAGCATCACCTAAACCATGCATATGTAAAGACTCTACTACACTAGATGTATTACCAGGTATAGTATATCCTAAGGTTCTACCATCTGTTTTTTCCTGTAGTCTAAAGAACATATTAGAAAGAGTATTATAAAATTCAAATACTTCAGGGTTATTAAATAAGTCTAAATATCTTTGGTTTATGTTTGTTGTATCAAGTGAAGCTGGAGCATAAGTATGATCCCCTGTTTTTATGATGTTCTTAGGCATAGGTATTCCATCTGGAGTAAGAAGATAATTAGGATTAGCTAATCCTTTTTCTATCTGTAATCTTCCTTCCATAATAAGGGCATCTCTTACTGCAGGATCATTATTCATCTCTTCTCTCTGCTCATCATCAAGTTTCTCTCCATCAAGATAGAAAGCATCTTGTTTTACACGCTTAACTGTAAACTTAGGATGAGGCACTGTCTCCAAATAAATATCTTGTACTTCTTTTGCAGGAAGTGTCTGATAGTTAAAACTCTTAGGGTCAGCAAATGATTTAATTTTATATCCTGTTAATATACTTTTATATTTATTATTATGGTTCTTATTATACCAAGTTCTAAATTCCTCTTCAGCCTGTAAGAATTGTGTTTCATAAGCAACTAAAAGTTTTTTTGCATTATTAACATCATCAGCTTTTTCCTCTTGTGTTACAAGAGAACTTATCAAAGCTTTATGAGATGATATTAAGTCAAGTTTAGCCTCTAAATCATTATACCGCATATCAAATTGTCTAGTATAATATTCACTTTTATCTCTTTGTTTAAGAGCTGCTAATTGTGAGTGTATATCATTAACAAAATCTTGTTCCTCATCATTAAGCTGTACACCTTTTTTACCATCAAGATAAGCTTCAAGCTCCATTTCTATTTGGTCATAGTCTTCTATATCCTGGTCAGACATATATTGTGCTTTGAATATTCCACCTGGAGCCTTATGTTTTCTTAGAATTTTATTTCTAGCCTCAAATAAGTCCTGTAATACAGGATCATCACCATATATATAAGCAAGCTCATCATATAATTCATTAAGTCTTTCATACCACTGTTGTGTAGGTCTTGTAATCTGATTCTCATCAAGCCACTTTGTTTTAGCTTCTTCATTATCCTCAAACCTTGACATAGCCAAAGCTTTCTCTCTTTCAAATTTATTAAGGTCTACATTGAACTCAAAGTAATCTTGCATCTTATCTATGTAATCAGCATAAGCAGGATCTATTTCTTTAGCTTTCTCACGTAATCCTCTGATTTCATCTTCTATTTCACCTATTCTTTCAAAGTCAAAAGGTGTCATCACATCAAGGTCATCAATAGCTTCTTCACCTATACCTTTCATATTTTCAAAGTAATGATAAGTCTCGAGTTCAAGATATAAATCCTGTAAGTTTTCAGCTATCTCTCTTGGTAAATCTCTCTGTAAAGTATAAAACTCATTTACATAAGGAAGACTGCAGTTATCTATCATCCAGTTAGTAAACTCTTTTACCTTAAGTGAGCGTCTGTTTTCTACTTGTTTAATTTGCTCATTTACTTCCTTAAAATTAGCTTTAGTTCTTGAAGATTTAAGAGTTCTTATTTCAGCTTTATACTCTCTAAGTTCATCTTTATAAGAGAACCATTTTTCTTTATATTCTTGTGTATAAGGAGTTACTAAAGATAACTGAGTTTTCTCTTTATCTTCACCAGTGGTTCTGTCTTTGTACTTAACAGTAACTCTATCAGTAATGATAGCATTAATCTGTTCAAAAGACATACCTTTTTGGTATAGTTTATTTCTTACCTTATCAAAATTAGATGAGGCAAAATCATTTTGTGCATTTTTTACGGCTAATGCTGCAGAGTTTTTTAACATCTCTGTTACAGAAGCTATACCTAAATCTTTATTAGCAATACTAGCCACCCATTGATTTGTAGCTAAACCTGAAAGAATCATAGAATAAGGTAATACTCTATCAGATCCTACATAGAAAGTACTATCCGGGTTAGTAATATTATCTAAATAAGCTAATACTCCTTCTTCAGAATAATCAAAGGCTCCATTTAATAAATTATTAATAATACTAATAGCTTTTTCTTTTTCTTCTATAAGAGCAAGTCTTGGACTGGAAGGATCCAATCTCTCAGCAAGTCTCTGTTTATAAGTATTACTTACTACACTAAGCGCTGCTGATTTGATACTTTGATAAAAAGATAAACTCTTACCTGCCTGTAAATCAACTATTTCCTGTTCAAGTATTTCTTTTTCTTTACTTAAAAGTTCTGTTAACTGAGAATTTATTCTTCCAAATTTCTTTTCACCTGGAGTCATAAGCACTTTAGTAACAGCTTTCTGACGCATAATTTCAGACTTAATGGTTCTAATGTTTTCTTTAAAACCTAAAATAGTACCCATAGCATTTACTGCAGGACTTATAACTGTGATGTTATTTTCATCCTGGTCTCTTGCTTCATTAAGTACTCTCTGCATGATGAGTAATATATCATTAAGACTCTCAGAGTTCTTAAAGAGTAAATCAATTTTGCTTAAATCAGTTTTATTAAATTTTTCAGGATTACTTTTAAATTTAGTATGTAATTCTTCTGCCTTTTCATTAAGAAAAGTTAATTCAGAAGTTAACTCATCCATGACAATAGCAAAGTTTACAGACCTATCAAAATCTTCATCATTCATTTTAGAAAGCACCTCATTGTATTTAACCAATGTAGTCTTTCTCTCTTGTAATACATTCTTAATGGCTACTGCTGTACTTTTATTATAAAGCTTAGTGTTTACTTCAACAAGTTGCTTATCTATAAGAGACTTGATGTTAGTACGCATTTTCTCATACTCCTGGTCACTAGGTTGTAAAACTTCATGTAGTAACTTAGTAGCTTTTACTTTTTCAGTTTTTGTAGATACTTTACCGGTGATAATCTTATCTACTATAGTTTTAACTCTAGCTATACGCTGGTCAAGCTTTCTTTTTTTGATAATACTTACCCCATCAGAATCAAGCTGAGAATCATTATCAGCATATATATAATAGTTCTCAAGTAAGAACTCATGAACTATACTACCAAGAAAGTTTTTATCCTTATCTGTTTCATATAATAAGGCTAATATAGAATGTCCCTCTACGTCTATGCCATTTTGCTCTAGTATATTTTTATATACATTCACCTGCATAGCCCATGTGTCATAGGCACTTCTTCTTGAGAATTCCCCTGTTACAAAACCATCTTGAGTTCCTTCTTCTTTAGACATCTCATGTGTCTTTAAAGCTAACCAGGCAAGTGTAGCTTCAGCATTATCTTTCTGCCAGTCTCCTCCCTCATCAAGTAACTGTACTTTCTTAGTTTTAAAGTCATATATCTTTACATCTCCTTTTGGATCTATAAGAAGCATGTCTATACGACCTATGATTCTGGTGCCGTTTATATCTACACCTATGATAGAGATCTCTGGTAGAATTAAGTATCCTGCAGACTTAAGAGTAGCTATATGATTAACTAAATCTTCTGTCATCACATAAAGCTTATCATCATCTAAGTTCTCTATTCTAAAAGGATTGTTTTCTCTATATTTTGTAAGATAGCCATTAAACTTTTCTCTTGTAAGTATTTTTCTGGAAGATATATTATCTTTTTGAATAGCTTCTTTCTGTAGATTTTCAAGTATATCATGGATGAATGTACCAAAGAGTTTGAAAGCTTCATACTCAGCTGGGTCACCTTTAAATTTAGAGTTACCTATAAATCTTGATACACTAATAGTTCTTGTCTTTACTCCAGAATTTATAGCATTATTAAGAAACTCCATATGATTTGCTGTCATATCAAGAATCTTATTTAAAGTTCCTATCTGGTTCTCATTAGCATATCCTCCCTCAAAGATTGTTGCTATAAGCTCATTCTGCTCATCAAGTTTTTTTAACTTAAAAGTTTCTGTAGACCTTGCTAATTGCTCATCTTTTTCATAAGTAGTTAAATCATTGAGAATTTCCAAGGCCTTGTCAATAGGAGGTATTTGATTCTCTAAATTATTATCACTATTATAAATGTCATATGCTGCAAGAGCATCTGCATCTGTAATGGCAGAGTTAAATGTTTGAAGGTCAGCTAAGAAATCTTTTAAAGCTTGTGTGGTTAAACAACTCATATTATAGACATTTTATTTTCTCTATGATTTCTTCATTAGAGAAAGAAGTTTGAAGGTTATTTGCAAGTTTATTGACCTGAGCAGTAAAGTTTTCTATATTTCTACCAATAGATTTAGATCTACTTGTCTCATATAGGTAAGATACAACATCTGGTGTTAAATTCAAATTCTTAATATCTGCATCAAGTTCTGACACAGTAGTGTTTGAATTATCTGCAGTCTGTTTTATAAGCTGTTTGTCATAGTAGACATCTACTAGTTCAGAAGGTATATTAATCTTACGAGCCACTTTACCTTTATCATTATAAAAGTATACTACATTATGCTGGAAATCTATATTAGTTTTAGCAGCCAATAGAGTTGCATTAGGTAAAGACATAGATAAACCTTGTTGAGTCATTTCATCAACAAGGTTTTCTACAAGGGATTGGATCTGGATTTTACAAGGCATAATTATTTACAATTTTCATCTGTTTCTGGAATATCTGGTAAGTTTTTCTTCTGACCAAATTTGAATTTACTCTTGAACATTCCTACTTCATCTTCACCAGGATTTACTACATCATCTGTAGCAACATCAGCTTTTTCTATAATAGTAGGTTTCTCTACTATAGCTTCTGGGGTAAACAAAGATAATTGTTCTTGTTCATAACTTAAATTCTTTTTAGGTTTTTTTACTTCTACCTTTTTTACTTCAGGTTTAGCAGCTTTAGGTTGAGCTTTTTTCTGAGGAGTAATTTTTAAGTTTAAAGTATTTTCATAAACCTCTTTTATAGCTTGTTTACCTAAGTCATTAATTTCTCTTGTACCTATTCCTGCAAAATCCTTAGTTAAAATAGGAGTTTCAGTTTTTATAAAATCATTTGCTGTACTATCCCATGTATACCATCCAGTACTATATTTAGTAGAACTAGTTTGATTAAATACATAAGTAGGTTGATTATGATTTATAGCCATACCCACAGCATAACCTGTTCCTCCTGTTACAGAAGGTGTTAAGGCAACTCTTGTATCAGCTTTTAACTTAGGGAATAAAGGTTCTCCTTTATCTACTATTGTACCTATTGCAAATATAGCATCTGAATATTTTACTTGGCTCCAGTTTCTTATTAATCTGCTATCTTTCATAGTAGCATATTGATAACCAAAGTTTCTTTGAGCAGCTTTAGCAGATTCATATCTACCCTCTTCAAAATCTTCCTTACTAATTTCAGTATTACCTTTAGGAGTTTGGGCATCAGTCCAATAATGTTTGTTATTAACCATACCATACTGCTTACCTATATTGTCCCAGGCACTATCAGCTCCAACAGCTCCTCCAGAATGATTAGTATAATCACCAATGTTGAATTCTGTGTTTGCTTCTGTCTTAGGAGTAGCTAACTGACGCTTAAGTTCATCTATCTCATCCTGTCTGGTTAAAGCTTTGATATAATTCTGTTTACCGGAAAGTAATATATCTATGATAATATTTCTTACATCCTGAGTATCTACACCTGTATCCACAAAGTTATCTTCCCATATATCATGAGCAGCTTGTTCTACAGTAACTCCATCATTACTTAATAGTGCTGGACTAATATCCTGATTAGTACCTGTATTGGTACCAGTCTCTTTTTTAGCTGACTCCGGAGTAAGTTTAGGAAGATTATTTACTACAATCATCTCAGTGGTATCAGCAATAAGTTTCTTAGCTTCTACTAACTCGTCATATCTTGACTGAAGTTCCTGCTGTACTATAATAGCTGACTGTATTTCAATAGCTTCCTTAGACTCAGTTTCTAAACCTTTGGCTTTTCTTAGAGAGATAATCTTTTCATTGATAACATCAGCATGAGATTTATATCCTGCTTTAAAGTATCCAAGTTTTACCATCTCTGGTTGTTGTGCCAAATGCTCAATCTGTGCTAGTATCCAGTCTCTACGAGGAGATTGCTCTGTTAAATCATGTTTATTACCATTCTTATCTATGAATTTATCCTGTCCATCTAACCATTGCTCATAAGCATCAACTGCAGCGCTAATATTCTTCATTGATACTAAACCTTCTTTCTCTGAACCTGTGAAAGGATTACCAAAATGTTGTGTATCACTAAGACTTTTAAATCCATACTGAGTAGATCCTGTTTGTTTTTTACTTACACGCATGGTATATAAAGCAGTTCCTTCATTATGAAGTTTTCTTAATTCTTCCATATCTCCATAGATAATATTACTAACTACAGAGTCTTTATTCTCAGATAAAGTTTTGTTATTAATAATATCATGAAGTTTTTTAAGATTATCTTTAGAAAGATTTCTATACACTTTTACTCTTTCATCTAAGAATTGAGTTGATAATGCAGCAGTTAAATCAGAATATCTCTGTAACTGATTAAGGTCTAATGCTGCAGTACTTAAACTACTACTTGTAGGAGCTTTTGGTATTTTTTGATAGAAAGCGAGCTTACCTGTATTATAATCAGTAACAAAGTCTCTGTCTTTATCTATGATTGTAACATTAAGAAGATTCTTTCCTATAGGCTGGTCTATCTTAGCATCTACTCCTTGTAGTAAATAGAAATCTCCATTAATATTAATAGCTGCAGGAAATATAAAGCTACCAAGTTTATCATGATATTCAAATCCAAAAGCTTTGGCTACATCTATCATATTAAACTTACTAAGGTTACCGTAAGATTTATCAGGAATATTAAAGTTAAATACTAAATATTTAGAATTATTATCTAAAGAAAGCTTATCAGATATAATACTATAACTGCCATCAAGAGGTAATATATGATTAAATACTTCTGACACTACATCATACTGTGGATCTACAATACTTGAAAAATCCATCTTCATAATAAGATCATCTTTATCTGAAACATTAATTTTTCTTGTATCTGAAGTAGGTTTAAGAATTTTATTATTATCTACTTCTGCAGAAGATGTATACACTAAGTTTGCTAACATATCTCTCATGAAGTTGTATACTTCATCAGGAGTAGTTACATTTAGGTACTCCATTAAGTTCTGTTCTGTAATATCAGGTGTAGATGATTTTTTAAGCACATCCACAAATTCATCAACATACTTAGATAAGTCACGCTTAAAGTCAGGACTAATAAAAGTATAAAAAGAACCTTTTCTATATTTAAGACCTGTTCTTACAAGCTCATGTATAAACAATCTTTTAAAGAACAAAGGCTCTGTAACAAAAAGATTGTTAGCATCATCCTCCATGTCTTGTAATAAGCTACCAGTGATTTTATCACCACCAATAAGAGTTATTACTTTTTCCTTATACTCTACCTCAGTAGTAGTCATTGCTGAATTACTGGTTGTAAAAGATCTTAATCTATTAAGAAAGATGTTATCCGGATGTTTTTCCTGCATCTCTGTAAGTTCTTCCTCAAGATTGTTGTTAAACCAATAGTCAGCTCTAAACATCTCAGTCATCATAACACTTTCAGCATCTTTGATCTCTTTAATAGCAGGAGATAAACTACTGTATACAGGGTCATTCTGGATAAAAGTATTTTTATACTTGTTAAGTGCTACATAAGCTGTAACAGTCTTAGCAAATAGTTTTTTATTTTTAAATAAATATTCAAAAGTATCCTTGATAGGTTTAAACACTTCAGAGCGCTCAATAAACATCTTAGATTTCTCATCAGCATGCTCAAGTATTCTGTCTATAACAGGCCATACTTGGTTGTTCTCAAATATTCTATTAGCTACATCATCTGTAATAATAGAAGTACCTGATTTTAAAGCTCTTACATCTTTTCTCATCTTATCTAAGAAATCAAAATCTGGTCGCATGTTTTTAAACATATTTACAATGTTACCTGCAGACATGATTTTAGAACTTTGTTCAGACTGTTCTTTATAAAGCTGTAATAATATAAGCTTTTGTGCATTCTCAGAAAGAGAAACTTCTGTGTATTCATAACCACCTGTATCCTCATTTTTGATAGTTTCTCTTGAAGAAACAGTAATACCCAAATCCATAAGACTTAACTTATTATCTCTAAATCTTGTAGGGTCTAGTTTCTTTTTATCATACTTGATAATTAAATTATCTTTTATGATAGACATATTAAAGATGGAAGATTTCTTACTTACTAAACCTGCATCCTTAAGCTCATTCATAAAGTGATACTTGTCTGAAGGGTCTTTTGGATTTCTTGAAAGATTAAACATTTGTGAGTTTAACTCTGTAATAAGATAACTTCTTGTATTACTTACACCATCACTTACTGCATACATGCTTTGTTGCACAGACTCTATAGCATTTACTATCTCTGGAATAAAATTATAAGCTAAAGCAAATCTTGGGTCCATACCAAGACCTAACATGGTTAGTGTGATATTTGTGTTTATTTCATTTAAGTGTAGTGCTGCAGGAATAGGTTCTTTTACACCATCAGCAAACATCCCTAGGATATTACCAATGATAGCAATAGTTCTTGTATCATCTACATTGAAGCTTGCAAGTTTATCAAAGTTATTAGCAGTGTCCTGATTAACATCAGATCTGAATTTCCATACTACTTCATTAAGGTTACCTGTAAGCTCATCATCAAAATACTGACTCAAGAAAGCAAGAGTCTTATTGTTATTAGCTGTTACACCAATACCAAGCTTACTTAATACATTCTTAGTTCTTGCATTAATTACACCTGTTATGGTAAATGGATCATCATTAGACTCAAGCTTAATACCAAAATCATTAAGTATCTCCATAAACATCTGTGTAGAAGAGCGCTCATTTATGTATAAATTATTAAACACTTTGTTATTAGACAGTATATCAAGTTTAGCATCTAAGTGTATATTTTGAAACTTGTTTTTAACCAAAGAAGAAGCATTGCTAGACTTAAACTTAGTTTTAGTAGCAGGAAGTTTAAAGTCAGAAAGAGCTTTAAGTGTAGCTAAAATTTTAATATAAGTATTTACATACTTAATGTTATTAAGTTGCATATAGTAATCGGCTCTTGTAGCAAGTAGATGCTGAAGAGTTGTACTATACATTTCTCCTGAACTTTCATCTAGTTCTCTAATATCATCATTGATGCTATCAATATCTATATCTGTAAGATTATTATTTTTTATATAACTGAAAGCCTCTGCTAAATTATATTTAGAAGGATCAAAGTTTAACTCAGTAAGTATGTCTAAGACCTGGCTATTAGACTCAAGAGTTGTTCCTTGTTTTATATTCTGGATATAAGCTTTAATAATAGGTTTTACATCTTTGTCTTCTGATAAGTAATTAAGGTACTCAATGTATTCTCCAGTAGTATTATCACTATAGTTACTATAATCACCATATAATACTGTGGCCCCATTATAGTTTCTGTAAAAGCTATATTGTTGTGTATAAAGTGTATCAACATCTAAGTCAGACCCCGCTAAAATATGCACAACTTGTGGTACTATAATACCTGACATATTAGCTGAGTCAATATAATCAACTACTCTTAATGCAACCATAGATCTTTTATCCTCAGTTGGAATTCTCACCCCAAACATCTTAAGGATTTTATCTTCATATTTCTTAAGAAGATCTCTATTATCATATAAAGGTTTAGGAAGGATACACTCTATGTAGTATACAGTCTTATCTCCTTTTTTCTCTACAGATATACCTAATGGTCTTGAAGTAATCCCTTCATATTTTTCATCAAAAGGATTTTTTCTATAGTCTTCTGTAAAGACAGTTTTACCATCTTTATCCTGAAGTACATCATACCCATAAGCAGACATGTGTATATACTTAGCACCTGTACCTTTTTCATCTGTGAACTTACTATACTGAGAAAAGAAATAATACTCCAGCATGTCTCTTATCTCTGGTAGATTAGGACTATGTATAGGCTTACCGGTAGTAGCATCAGTCTCAAATAATTTAAGCTTATTAGTAGTAACTCCCTGTTCAGATAAATTCTTTCTAATAAGGTCAAACATGAAACCAACATTACTCTCTAAATCTTCATTGGTAAAGAATGTATTCATTAAAGCTTCATGAGCCAATGCTACATCTTTTAAGGTAGTATGATAATTATAAAGTAAATTATTCATCTCCTCAGTAATAGAAGCTCTTTCAGCCTCAGACATGTTTACACCATTCTTATCAAGAATAGTAGTGATGTCTTTTAAATTAGCTGGTAATAAAGCTTTACTTTGTACAGAGTACTTAATCATACTCTTAATTCCAGATGTTTCAACCTGCCAGAATTTGTACTTATTAGGTGCAAAGATAGCAGATCTTTCAAGCATGATATATCCAGACTCATCTTTGTAAGTCAAGTTAGTAGGAAGCAGTGTAGCAAGTTTAGATGCTGTTGTATCCATAAACTGATCAATGTTATGATACTCCATAGAATTTAATAAATCATGCAACTTCTCTCTATGAGGAAGAGGCATAAAATATTTATGAATCTCTGTAACTATAGCTTTTACTTTCTCTTCAGTTTCAGCCAACATTGAACTATCATTTCTTTTTAATAGTTCATTATTAGTCTTTCTGATGTTATATAACTCAGTATAAAGCTTATGTAAATGATTTCTCATTTCTTCACCAGTCCATCCTTGTAAAATTCTTTCAGTAGGAAGAATAGCTATACTCACATCATTTCTATCAATATAAACTTCTGAAAGCTTATGATATAAACTTCTTGATGCTGTTACTGTTTTCTTAGAGTTAAGTACTACTTTATTTTTTTGTAAGTATTTAAGTTCTTTAGCAGTAAGAGTAGTGTAGTGTTTCTTAATAATTAAGTCCATCACTTTATCATTAAGTCTTCCTATACTGTCATACATGTCTGCATGATGCATAAGTAAAGACACAGACTGTCCATCAAATAAATCATGTATGCTTTCTACTTGTATATTATTTACAGTTACTTTCTTACCATAATCTCTTATAAGTATTTCTCTAATCTCAGGATTAGCTATTAATCTTGTATCACTTTTAACTTCATCAAGTGTGAAGTAAGGGCCAAATCCTAAATATTCAGGATGTATATAAGCTTTAATAGTATTACCATAAGATACTTTATGGACACCTTTCTTAAAATTACTGTTGGCTGCAGCATTTCTCTTCTGACGCTTATTATAGTCTGTAGCATTTTTAACACCCAAGGCTATATCACCATCAAATATTTCATTGAAGAATAAGCTGTTAACCCAAAAGTTAAAGAAGTAATCAGAAACTACATTTCCAATATTGTATTTATTCTTATCACCATACAATGCTACTAAAGAAGTAGAACTATTATCTTTCTTTACTACTCTTGGTAATATAGTAGATACAAATTCTCCTGCTCTGTCAGGATGAGGTTTTATAATATCTCTTCTTACTAAGTCTTCTAAGTATTGATTAAGCTCAGACTGTGCAAAGTTTTGTAATCCTTCTTTAAGTTCTTGTAAAGTATCATCACCAATAGTGTTAAAAGGCTTATTGGCTTTAGCATTATCTATAATTCTTTGTTTTAAATCATCATTACCATTATTCCAAAACTCAGGAAAATAACTAAAGTTAAAAGCTCTGAGAGAAGAATCTGTAACATTGGCTTTGTCACCATCAAGTATAGCATTATACTTATTTAAAAGCTTATAGTTACCTAGTCTTTTATCAGCATCAAACTCTTTTTTAAGAATTTTTACTCTTGTATATTCTGCTCTGATTCTTTCATACTCTTGCTCAATTTTAGCTGTAAATCTGGCTACTGGTGCCAAGAAACCATCTTTGGTTGTAACTAAACCATCTTTATCTGCATACTGCTCATAATAAGCCGGCATAAGATAATTAGTATTAGTAGACTCAATAGTAGTAAACATTCTTGTAAAAGTCTCTATACTAGTATCTTTACTACTTATCTTACCTGTATGTGTAGTTCTTTTTAAGAAACTTAATAAGCCCAGGATATGTTGTGAGGTATCATCAAGATTTTTAAATACATTACTGTCTCTCTTTTCATCATCTACAGTTTGCTCTACTCCTCCATACAAAGAGATATTAAAATTACTAAAGTATAACTTCATCTGTCTTGCTAACTCAGAATTTTTATTAGCAAATATGTCTTTAAAGTAAGGATTAACTGAATAGTACTCAAAACTGTTATTAAAGAAAGGATCATTTCTTAATGAAGATTCCAATCCACCCTGTCTTACTTCTTCCGCTATATGAAGTACAGGAGTGTAAGGTAAGTATCTATATACAGGTTTACCCTCAGCATTTCTAAAAACACTAGGTAATTCTGTTGGATCATAAGTTGTAATATAACTAGATGCATTTCTTATAATAATACCAAGTCTACTATAAAGCCCTTCGGAGTCATCCATCTTTTCAGATAATGCAGTTCCTGATATTCTACCGGCACCTAATTCATCTATAAGAGAGATAATATCCTTAAAGAAATCTTTCTGAAGATATTTACCTTCATTTATAAATCTTTCATTGACCATATAATGCTGTTGTACATCTCCTCCTCTTTTAAGTTTTGGAGTGTTATTATTTTCAGCTATGTCTATACCAATAATAGATAATCTTATCAAAGACTTAGGAAACTTTAATCCTATAAGCTGAAAGTTATCTGAAAGCTCTTTAGCCATCTTATCAACTTCAGCATCATTATTTACTACAGGACTTAATATCTGCAGATTAGTATCTACACTATATTTTTTTGCAAATTTTCTTATAGCTGTTAAAGCTGTAATATATTCAGATGTATTCTTCTTATTGTTATAAGTAGAAATCATATCCCGGATAAGTAAACTCTTCTTTCTATTTACATCCTCAGAAAGAATCTTATCACGAATATCAAATCTAGTCATAGAACTTGATTTTTTTGTATTCACTGGAGCACCCCCTGCATCATAATTGTCATCATCTGTAGTAGGATCATATATTTTAAAGTTAGCAGAATACATAATATAATCCACAGAAGCTTTTACTACTGTATCTATAAACATGTTATAGAACTGATTATTCTTTATACTGATAAAACCATTATCTTCTATAATACCACACTTCTCTTTAATATAATTATATATCTGAAGCAAGTCTTCAGCTTCTGCTATATGTACATTGTCTTCTCTAAGCTGGTCACTATAGATTTTTATATTGTCAACAACATTATCTACGTCAACCCCAGATGATATTTTAAGTAATACTCCAAACATACCATAACCATCAACATGCTTAGGTATAGTAATACCATATTTAGCATCTTCATATTGGTATCTAATAATAGAAAAAGCTTGTCTTAACTCTTTAGGTAAAGACTCTAATCCTCCTTTTTCAGCCAAAGACTTGTCATCATAAGGATTTTTTACATTTTCATCCTGCTCATCTTGATTATCATTTTGAGGATTATGATAAGTAGAGTCAAGAAATTCTTTAAGGCGCTCTAAGTCTTTTGATTCATCATCAGAAAAATCCTCATAGTCATCTATAAAGTTTTTCATATGTCCATACTTTCTTTCTACTTCATCTCTCAATAAAGCATAAGAAGCCTGGCCCTGAAAATTATCTACAGTTTCAGAGTTTGTACTGAACTTATAAGTATTTTTATAGGTCTTATTATCATTCTTTGGATCATTGGTATCATTGATGTCATACACAGCTAAACCATGCATTCTACCACCTAATACAAATCTAAAGTTTGTCCACTTTTCATAAAACTCTTTCTTAAAAGCAGCAGCTTTATCCGGGTCAGTAATCTGATTATAATAAGCATCAAAGTCCCATACACTCAAAGCATTAAGAGTAGCCTGTGCAAATCTTTCATCAAAAGACTTGTCAGACTTATCATTAAGTAATTCAAATACAACAGAGTCTATAAGCTCATTTTTCTGCTTACTGGTAAGTTCTGTCTTTACAGTCTTAGTTTTACCTGTCTTAGGATCTGTAGTTACCTTAAGTAATCCTCTGATAGATAAGAAAGCTATCTCATTATTAAATACTTCAGACTCTTTTACTTGGCTTGTGAAATCACCTTTTCTTATTTTACCATATTGTTCATCAATAAACTTAGAGTGTTTGTTAAAGAAGGCTATAAGGTTTTTAAGGAACTCAAAGAATTTCTGTATAAGAGTCTTAGGCTCTTGTTTCTTATTCATGTATGCTTGAAAACCATCAGCAAGTATTTCCTCAGCTATTAAATCTGTAATTCTGTTATCATCCTCAACTAGGTTTCTATCTTGAGCAAATTCTTTCTTAGCACTCTCAGTAAAAGAACTTGAATATTTTTTATTAGAAATAATATTATCAAGTAGGTTTCTACGCATAGGTTCTTCCATAAGGTATCTGAATACAGCATGGAAAGATTCATGATACAGAACTCCTTTGGTTCTTAGATTTTTATTAAGGTAAATTACTTTATCCTTAACAGCTCCTAATACAGATCCTTCAAGTTTAGTAAGTCTTATCAAATCTTTAAGATTATCTAAATCTTCAATAGGAAAAGTATCAGCATAAGTAGAAGTAAACCAGTTATGTTCAGCATAAATATCTTCCTGCGAAGCCATAGCAGCATTTGAACTGGCATCCAATGTAGCAAAAGGTACATCATCCATGTCCTCAAGATTTTCAGGATCTTCTGGTTCAAAGGCTTTATTAGGAATAGGAAGAGTAGCTAGTGGTCCAGCTACAGGAATAGTAATATCTTCTTCTGTAAGTACTGTAACAGGAGTAGGAGTATTATTATTTATAGGGGCTGCCTCATTTATAGTAGCAGCCATGGTGCTTGATGGTCTTACATTATCTGTAGTGCTTATTTGTAATCTTTTGTTATTAGAGTTTACTACACCATAATTGTTAAAAGTAACATTCAAGTCTCCTTTTTCTATTTTATTAGATACATTGATAACTTGTTTCTCACCAAATTTAACCCTAGGCATCAATAGCTTATTGTCGTATTTATTGAAAAGTAAATTTTCAAGTCCACCAAAATCATCCTCTACTTTTTTAAGAAAATCTTCATAAGCTTCTGGGTTATTCTCTACAGTATCTATTACATTCTCATAGATGTTATTATTAAAAGTATCCTGTGCTTTTCTGATATTTTCAAGTACTCTCTCTATAACAGGAGAACTTGTAGACATATTATTCTCATAAAGTGAATTAATAAATACTGGCACCTGGTCATAGTTTAGACCTTCAGTAGTATATAAAGGAATTTCTCTAAGAAATAAATACTTGTTTTGTAACTCAGTATATTCTGCAGATGTAGGCACAATAGTCTTAAGTATATCCTGCATAACAGTCTTACCTAAAGTAAAGTTATACTGTTGTTTTTCATCCAGGATAAAATCATAGTCAGGTTTAAACTTAACAGGTCTAAATTCAAGTTGTAATTCTCCAACAGGACTTACTGCAAAGTTTATATTAAGTGTATATGCACCAGCATTACTCTTTCTTGATTTAAAGCTATATTGCTCAAAGAACTTATCAAAGTTTCTGGTTAGATTTTTAGTATCATTGATGTATCCGGCCATATCAGCAACAAACTTAGTAAAGAGTACTTCATTACTTAAGTGTTCCATATACTTACCTATTCTAAAAGAAAGCTTTCCGGTCTTATCTTTTATAACATATACACAGTTTACATAAGAAGAATTGATATCCTTAATTAGCTCATTAACTACATTTTCAGTAATACCTATTTCCTTAAGATATTCATCATAAGAATAAGGTTCTCCATTGTGTAATACATATTCTTCTCTTTTAAGAAAGTCTACAGCATTGAAACCTAAGGCACCTGTAAAATCCTTTGTAAAGATAAAAGGTAATTGTTTGGTAACCTGAGTAAGTACTTTACCATCATCATCAACAGTAACTACTTCTACATCCTGAAATATATTTGATCCTGATTCTTTAGCTTCTCTTAATGTTTCAAGACTCTTGATTTTAAAGTCTTTATCTATAGTATAAGTATCATAAAATGACTGACTTACATCAACAGCTACATCACTAGTTACCTCAAGAAGAGGTAATACTTTGTTCTTAAATTCTTTAAATTTATTAGCCAATACTTTAAAAGTCTGTAAATCATACTCACTAAGGTTAACAGAGTTACCTCCTTTTTTAAGGATGGCCAACTCCTGTACTTTTTGTAAGTGGGAATTATTTGTAAAGTCAAGCTTAGTAGTAGTATTATCTGAATCAAGTAATACATAATTATCTAAAGTATAGATATAAAAATTCTTCTTTAAACCTGAGGCAAGTTCTACTTCTCCAACAAGTGTAAAGTTATTTTCTGATTTCTTTTCTCTTGCCACTACCATTACTTCTCCATTAGGATCTGATGCAAGATATTCAGACTGGGAAAGAGATTCAAAAGTTTCATGTTTTTTATTCTCTAAGCCAGGAATATTATTAATAGTATTTATTCTATCATCTGTAAAGTCATTAAGTTTTACAGCAAATATTTTTACTTCTTTTACCGGGTCAGAAACTCCATCAAAGTAAGAAACTACATCATTATAGTTTTCAGTAGTACTATAAGGTCTTATTGTTAAACCTGATACAAAGTCATTGTCATAGAAGACGTGTGATATTTTATCATCAGATGCTTCAGACTCTCTTTGGTAACTAGCTACTTTTATAGACTTTCTATAATTATCTATATCAGACTCCGAGATAGGCATCCCAGTCAAGACATTGTAATAAAAACCTGAAGCATCTTTTACAGCTTCTACTACTTCCTTTGTCTTTAGGGTTACTAAAAAAGTGTTTAACTTTTCATCTGTAGTAAGTTGGTCAGATAATGGAATAAAAGCTGTCTTTCTATTAAAGTCTGCAATAAACTCATCAGCTCTTCTTATAATCCATGTCTTAAGTGGAGAAGCATCAGCAAGTTTTGTGATAACAGCTTTAACCTGAGATATAGCATTAGCTTTCTCAGCCTCTGTATTGAATTTATAATTTGTAAAGAATATCTGAAAAGGTTTAAAGATTTGTGCATCATAATCATCAAAAGATTTTATAGATAAATCTTCATCCATTACATCCACAAAATCATTAATAAGCTGTTGTAGACCTGTGACTACATTTTTCTTTGACTTAACTAACTGATTTACAGCACTAAGATGCTGTGCAGTGTCTGTAAGTAGTGTACCCATCTCTGCTACAGATGATGCTTTACCTAATTCAAAAGAGTTATTCTTCTGATTAAGTTGAATAAACATATGAGAGATGGTGTGTAATGATACAGACTTACTCTCATCATCTATTGGTGCATTTAATATAAACTCAGCAACCCTGTCAAAGTTTTTATATTTAACAGGGTCAAGTTTTAGTAAAGCTTTTATGATTTCTTTGTCTTTTTCAACAGAAGGTGAACAACTCATAAAGTGTATGTTTTAACAGTTAAGTTTTCTATCTTTGAGCATATCGTATATAGTTTGCTCAGTAACTATCTCGTTTACAAAGTTAGTGTTTTTTGATGACTTTTCAGAATTTTTAATATAAGCTTGAAGTTCAGAATCATATTTAGCATTGACTAATGTTTCCAGTTTATCTACATCTTTTCCTTTTACATATTTAGTACTACCATCATTTCCTTCATATGCATATTTACCTGCCTCAGGAATAAAAGTTAAACCTTCACCAATTGTTGTTAATTCTTGATCTCGTCTTCTTTCTATATCCTCAACAACAGAGTTAGTTGTAAGACTATCCACATCAGCTAACATAGTATCTAAAGAACTAAGTATATCATCTATAATATCATCTGGTATCTCGAGATTAAGTAACTCTTCTTTATCATAATCATTGGTAGGAGTAACTACTACTTCACCAATACTAAAATCTTCTATCTCCTCACCATTAAGATCTTCAATAACTGCTTTAGTTATTACTTCATTAATAAGCTTGGTGTTTTTAGCATTATCAAAATAAACCTCAAAGCTTACTTTATCCTGGTCAGCATAAGTCTGAAGCTTAGACATGATTTCTACTATAGTATCTGTCATGCTATCCATAGGACCAACTCCCATAGCCTGGATTCTATCAGTAACTCTTTTAGTATTTTTATAAGCTATGTAATCTGCTTCATCAAGTTCACCCTCAGCATATAAACTTTCTATCTCAGCATCTGTAAGAGGAGTATCACTTTCTTCTTCTTCATAATCAGCTAAATCCTCAGGCTCATTTTTCTTTCTAGGATTAGGTCTACCTGTCTTAGTTTCTAAAGGAGCTGCCGGAGTATTTTGTTTTTTCTTACCAAAGGATAAACCTCCTGCAAAACTAGGCCCATCAGGAGCATCTTCATCAGCTGGATTAACTACATCTGATTCTACTCCAGCCTCATTAACAACCTTTTTGGATACTGGAGCTGGTGTTTGTTCTTCTGTTAACTCTGCCTCAGGTTCTACTTGTTGAGCATTCTTTTCAGCAGTTTCAGTAGTCTGAAGATCTGATATATAAGTGTCAATCTCATCTTTAAATTTTTCGTAAAGTTCTTTCTCTCTTTCAGTAAGTACAGCTTTATCTCCTCTTGAATTAAATAATTTATCTCCAATATGATATGTAGCTACTATACCTAAGTCATTGGTAGCTATAATTTTATTATAATCTTCATCAGTAATATCCTTACTTATCTGCTCAGATAAATGAGTTTTAATAAAAGACTGAAACTTATCTTTTATAATCTTAGATACTTCATCAATATACTCAGCAGCCTCATCTCTCTTATTCATACCAAACTCCTTACTTGATATAAGGGCCACTAATCTAAGATAAGATGTATTATTCATAATATCATCCTGGGTATCTTTTACAAGATTGAGGTAATCATTAAACTCTAAAGCACTATTAATATTCTTTATAGTTTTAGAAATTTCATAAGCTTCCTGTTGAAAAGTATTCATTAAGGTATCTACATAATGAATAAGATTAAATTTATACTTACCATCACTCATTTGTTTGGTAATTTCTCTAAATCTATCTTTATTGGTTAATACTTCAACAGCATCAATATAATCTTTAGTATCACTATCTAATTGCATATAGTCTACAAGCTTTGTAAAAGCATCTTGTAACTCAGTATCTTTAATGTCTCCTGTAGTTATCCCAGCTTCTTCATTCTTAGCTATAAGAAGTTTTTTAAATACAGCCATCACATCTTTATGATTCTGGTTGTATGCAAAATTAATCTTATCCTGTTTCTCACCATATTTTCTTTTTGTAAATTTACCTGTAGCCTTGTCTCTTGCTACACGTTTACCTACAAAAATAGGAGTAGTATCAGTAGATGCATCTGTCTCTTCTCTTTCAGCCATAGCTTTTCTAGTATCCCAGAAAGAGGCCCATTTGTCTAATTCATCAAGTTGATTAGTCTTACTTTTTATTTCAGCACGTAATGCTTTTAAAGCAGCTCTGTCCAATCCTCCTAATTTTATAGATTGTTCAGCTACTTTAATATCTCCTTTAAGTCTACCAACTTCTGATATAACCATAACAGGATTAGTCATAACTCTTAAAACTAAATCTGAAGAGTTTGATAATAAAGGACTTGCAGAAAGTTCATTAGCAAGACTAGTTGCTCTATCAACAGCCATACTAGCTTTAATAGAATTTATAGCTGCTATATGTAAAGCTTCTTCCTGAGCATTTCTGATATAGTTGGCCATGAAGTATTCCGGAGTCTCAGGTGTAAAGTTTCTTGGATCTTCAAGTTTTGTCTTAAATCCTCTAGTAAATTCTTCAAGAGTCTTAGTATATTTTTTTACATCTCCTGCCATCTTTGCAGCAAACTGTTGTGGAGAAGCATATTCAGTATCTTCTATATCTATCCCAAACTCTTTCTTAAATTGTTCAGGAGTCATGTCACCTATACTATTCTTAATACTCTCAACAAAAGCATCAGTTGTCCCGATTCTACTTGCAGCAGAAATAGCTGACAATAGCGCATTGTCTTTACCATTATGAAAAGAGTATTCAGCCCCCACACTCGCAGAAGCTGTTTGTTCAAGCGCTGACTGTGCCTGCGCATTGAAGTTGAAAAGACGTGTCTCAAAAGAACCATTTTTTCCTTTTTTTATAAAATTATTAAGTAATTCAATATCTTCATCTAATCTTTTTTCAAAAGCTGTATAAGGATCTATAGCACCTTCTTCACTATACTGTGCTTTTAGAAATTGCTTATTAGCTTTTTCCAAACCAAAGTTAAGCATTTTACTTGGAACTCTAATAAGAGTACCTGTAAGAGCACCCATAAGAAAAGTCTTTAATCCCTGTTTAGTAAATTGAGAAGATAATCCAGCACTCATAGTTTCTGATAGAGTAGCTTTGGTACCATTAAATTTACCAGAATAGTAATCACGCCATCCAGCTGCTGATACTTCTTGCATGTTTTCTTGTAACCCTTCTGTAAGTTCAAATCTTGCTATGTTCTTAAAAGCTGATCTACCTAATTGATACATAGCTTCTTTCTTACCAAACTCTGCAGATACTTTACCTAAAGTATTTAATGTACCTAGTACAGCACCTTTTTTAAATACAGCCTGTAATCCTTTCTTAGAACTTACAGTAAGTATTCTTTCAGAACTTTCTCCTATTAAATCTTGTACAACTTTATTAGCTGGTATATATTTACTGAATAAGTTACCAAACTGTAAGTGATTGGTAACAAGTAATATACCCATATTGGTATCATAGTTAGATCCGCTTGCTGCAGTAGCAAGATTTTTCATTCTATTAAACTCATCAAAGCTTGGAGCCTTACCTTGGTTATCTAATAAATATTGTTTACCCATTTTATCAAGAGTATCTCCATAGGTAGAGATAGCTTCAAAATAAGATTCAGATGCTGACATATTAAGTTCTTGTGCAAGTCTCCTTGTACCTTGTAACCCTATCCCAAAAAGTTGTCCCATGGTAGCTCCGGCTTCAGCTGCAGCTCCTATTCTTTCACCAAATCTAGTAGCTGTACCAAGTAAAGGAGTTCCTTTAGCAATATTACCTGCTAACTCTCCAACACTTTTTGACTTACCTATATTAAAGATGTTATTGCTAAGCATGTTAGCATAATCTTTTATAAGTGTTTTTCTAGCACCTTGTGATTTAGCCATAGCAGATATAACCTCAGCCTGTTCCATTTGTTTTATTACACTGGCATCAGATGCTATATTTAAAGCTCTAGGAATATCAGCAGCTTCTTCAACGCCTGCTCTATATCCTTTAAATACATCTTCAAATACATTAGAAAAAGCACTTTTACCTGCTGCCTCTGTTGCTGTTTTAGCAGCTTCTCTTGCAGCAAGTTTTGCACTAGCTCTTGCACCAGTAGCAAAAAAAGTCTCAAATCCAGCACCTGAAGTTGCGGTGGTAATCGCCGCATCTGCTAAGAATTCTAAACCTAAAGCAAAAGTAGTACCTAAAGCAAATCCTGCATTACCTATAAATTCAGATACAAATTTCTTATTAAAAATATCATCTTCTTCTCCAGGTTTAGCAAAGACATAATTTTCATTCATGTTCTTTTGCTGTGCATAGTATTCATTAACAAGATTTTCCTCATCAGGTTTCATCTCATCCCAATCCATACTAAATAAAGCATTTACCATCTTAGGATAATCAGCAAACCATCCTGTAAAAGTATTACCAAAATTAAAAGCAAAAGAATCAAATCCTTTAGCTAAAGCACTACCAACAGTTTCATTATTAGCATATCTCTCTAAATTCTGTGCTTCATCTTCAGCATCAAATAATCTTGGATTAAATCCTTCTTGTGCGTGATACTTGTCTACTACTTCAGGAGCATGATATTTTATCTTAGCGCCTTTAGCACCAAAAAACTCATCTTCAAAACTAACTGGTGTTGGAGCATAACTTTCCTGAAAAGCTGTTTGTAATCCTGAATTAATAGTATCACTAAAACTTTGTTTAGGAGGATCTATCTTTTCAGGTTGAGTTGTATCTACAGAAATATCAGATGATATATCACCCAATAAATTAGTTGTATCTAAAGTTTGTTCAGTATCTAAGGTGTTATCAGCCATAGGAAAGTAAGGGGTTAATCAAAGTCAACTGTATTTTTTGAGTTCTGAAAACTCTTATCATGCAGAGTATTGGCATTATCATAAGTCTGCTTAATGGCATTAAGTGCTTTCTCTGTATTATGTATAAGCTCTTCTGACCCTGGAGAACCTGGTTCAAAATGTTCAAATGGTTCTTTCTTACCACTTTCAGGGTTTTCAAAGGTACCAAAAATATGAATACCATACTGTCCTGAATTATTAACTCCACCAAGAACTGTATAATCTAAACCGGCTTCTTTATAATGCTTAGGAGCTGTATAAGAAGTATTAGGATTATAAGCAAACTCTGAGAGAGTACTTAAGTTACCAGCAGATACAGTATTATCCTGTAAGTATTTATATACTCTTGCTAAAGGTCCATTATTATTCTTTACATGAGAATAAGGTATATGAAATTCATAAGAACTTTTTAAACCTGCTATCTTAGTTGATACTACATCTTTAGGATTAGCTTTTAAAGTCATAATAACTTCTTCCTTACCTGGATCATAAGATATATCAGCATTAGTACCATACAACTTTTTAATAGTCTCTACATTAAGATTCTTGATAAGCATGTTCTTTTCATCATCAGGAAGGTTAGTAGCATAAGACATAAACTGATTATATTCAGCTGGTTGTACATTTTGTGCTATGATAGTAGAACCTGTAGGTCTAGTCTTAGAATTATATTTATTATCTAATAACTTACCTAATTGATTTTTACTTGCGTCAGAAAGACCTGATGTATCAAATATAGGATTACCTTTTCTTGTAAAGCCTATTACTTTTGCACCAGCATACATATCTTTTATATTACCTCCTGCATCAACCATTTCATTGGCCATGTTATTGTAATTTCTTTCTATAATGTCATTAGTATCATTATAGCTTTTAAAGTCTCTGCTTAATTCATCATATCTTTTAAGCTTAAGTTTATCATATTGCTTAGATTCTTTTAAGCTTTTAATTTGTTTCTGACTTTTTTCATATACATCTATAGACATTTGTCTAAGAGTATAAGCAGCATTAGCCTGATTACTAGGATCATATACTCTTACACCTGTTCTTTTACCAAAATCTTTTAAAGAGTTTAGCTCTTGCATTGTAAGTTTCACAGCCTGACCATTAGCTATATTTCTCATCTTATTAATAATAGGTCCTATAGTCTGCATATCTGATTTATCAGAGTTATATAGAAGTGTTATTAAACCATCAGAAGAAGAAAAAGCTTTGTTAAGAATTTGCTCTTGTGTTTCCTGTAAACTACCTTGTAATACTTTTACTGCAGGTACATCAGTTCCTGACTCAAATACTCCAGCATAAACCTCAGAAGGTAATTTACCATCACCAAATTTAAGCTTAAGCATGGCTAATCTTTGATTAGCTGCCTGGTTTGCTTTAGTAACCTCTAATGCATCATATTTGTATTTAAGATCTGAATACTTAAATTTAAGATCATCTCTGTGTCTTGCATTTTCATTAGCTTCATGGAATTTACCCATCCATGTAGTATCAGGAGTAATCTCTTGCTTAGCTGTTACATCAGCTGTAGAAGTAGCCCATCCTAATGCTGTTCTTTGTTTAGCATTATTAGTAGCTATATTATATAAATTACTTGCTACAAACTCTACTCCATTCTCTTGTAAATTTAAAAGCTCTGTTTTAGATGCAGCTAAATTCTCTACATAGTTTTGTCTGGATTTTAAGATGCTATCATATTTTGCTTTAGTAGCGAGGTCTATTTTTTTACCGGAATACTTATCTCTATACTTAGATATAGCGATATCATATTCTTTGATTTTTTCATCTGAATAAGTTCCGTTGGTTATAGCATCCTCTGTAAGTTGTTGTACTACTTTAGGAGCAAATGTTCTGATAGCATCTTCCCTAGATAAGCCATCACCTGCCATAGTGTTTCTAATCATAGTTTCTGCTTCAACATAACCTTGTTGAGCAAACTGGTCATCATACTTATTACCCATAATTTGCATGGCCCATTTTGTAAAAGGAGCATATGCTAATTTACCATTAGAGCTTTTATAGATATAACCATCTCCTGATATTTTTTGAACTTCTATATTTAATCCTTGGTCTTTATAAGACTTATTAAGTTCCGCTACTACATCTTGATAAGGAATAAACTTCTGAGGAGTAACTTTAAAAATAGAGTCATCTCCTCTTTTTGCAGATCTTAAATCTGCTGTAGCAAATTCTATAGCCTTTCTACTAATAGGATTATACTGACTACTAATTTTAGGATCAAGACTTGATCTTGTCATATCTAATTTACGCATCTCACCTTGGTGTCTTGCTGTAATAGACATGTCATACACAAGTTCTTTATCCTTTACAATAGGATTAATAGCTTCCTGTGCATATTTAATATTAGCAGAATTAGATAAATCAAGACTCGATGCATCTTTTAAAGAGGTTTGAATCTTTTTAAATACCTGTTGTCTATACTGCTCATTGTCTTCAGAAGTAAGGGGATTGTTTAAAGCAGAGTTGTACAAGTTCTTAACAAAGTTAAAACCTGTATCATACTGAGATTGCTTTGCATTGTATACCTGAGTAAGAAAACTATAATCAGGTTTATAAAGTTGCATAGGTCCAAACTGATCTGTTTCACCTCTGTTAAATGTACTCATTGGTTATAGTTTTATTATTCTTCATCAAAATCATAAGGAGAAACAGCTCCATAGCTACTTGCTCCCAGACCGCTAAGATATGGATTTTTATTTTGTTTAGCTTTATATATAGATTTAACTCTCAAAAGTTTAACAGCATTATCAGGACTCATCCCTTGTTCTTCTGTTAATCTTTTATATTCAGAATCTATATCAAAGTTATCACTACTATTATAAGGTGGATGATAAGTATCAACTCCAAACATATCTCTACTTTTACCTGACCATTTTACATCACCTGTAATAGGGTCTATATATACTTGAGGTGTAAGCACTTGTTCTTGTTGTTTCTTACGCATAAGATTAGTTACTCCATTATTATAAGCACCTATCTGTCTCCATTTAATTTGGTTTCTAGCATTATCATATTGCTGATTACTAGTAGCCATTTCAGAAACATATTTTTGTTTGGCTCCTTCATTTAGTTGCTCTTCCTGGTTCTTGATATTAGCAGAATTAGCACTGGCATTATTTACTGTATTAACATTTCTATTATCTACCTCAGAAATTACATTTGCAGCATTCTCAAATCCTTTACCTGATATACCAAGCATAGTTGCTAAAGCATTCTGACCTGATTGTGTATTAGTAACAAATTCTCCCATAGTATTCATTTGCTCCTGATTAGCAGCAAGTTTTCTTGAAGGATCTTCTAGTACATATCCAGGTATAGCAAAATCAAAGTTAGCCATAGCAGGATCATACTTATGTATATTATCTGTTAAGGCACCATAAAAATTAGTTCTGTCTTGTAACCACCAACCTCCTTTATTATTTACCTGTTCTTGTGCAGGTCTTGTAGGAGCTTCAATATCTGGAGCTACAGCATCTGGTTTCTCAGGAGCTTTTCCTCTGTCTAAGTTTTCTTTTAATCTAAAACCTTGACCTGTGGTTGTATTTCCCCATATGTTATCTACTGGTGAGATGGCTCGTGTGACACCATTTACTGTTCTGGTTTGGTCAACTACTCCCACAGGCTTTATATCAAAGTTGCTGAACAAGCCACTGAACTCTGGACTATCAACTATGTCCTGTCCTGCTTGGTACAAACCTTGATACTTCTTAATATCTTCTGGTGATAACTCACCAATACCTAATTTCTTTGCTACAGATTTATATACCGTATTAGCACCTGATTTGAATTTACCTGTTCTATCCCAGTTATCAGATTTAAGAAAATCACTACCTGAGTAAGCATTTTGTATCTTAGCCACATCCTCTTGTCCTCTAAGAAAAAGAGCTGTAGATTGTTCAGGTGTCATAGTGTTTGCTAAATCAGGATAAAGCTGTGAAAATCTTTCATGTAACTTAGTTCTTAATTTATCATTCTTAGGATCAGAGTATATTCTTCTTACCTCAGCAGCACTCTCTGTCCAGTTACCTTTCTTATAAGCTGCACTAGCTTGAAACTTAGTAGGGTCCGGAGCATCATATGCTGATACTTTACCATTCTGAACTACTTCAATCTCTCCAGTGTCATAAGTAATCTTTGTAGCAGTACCATTACTAAGACTTATCTTTTCACTTTTTACTACTTTAGGTTCACGTTTTTCTATACCACCAAATTGGGCCATAGGTAATTCCCCACCCTCTTGTCTTTTAAACATGGTAATACTATCCTGTTTAGTAAAAGGAACATTACTTTGTACTTCTTCAGTAGCAGGTATTACTTTTAAATTAGGATTAAATGGTGCAGTAGGTGTCTGTAGTACTTCTGATGTAGTTTTTTTAACAGGAGCAATACTTGCAGCATTTGTAGCAGCTGTAGCTGATTTAGCAGTTGTATACTTAGCTAACTGATTTTTAATACTATTATCATACTTACTTCTCCAGAAAGTATTTGGATTAACTTTTACCAAACTTTTATCAAATTTATAAGCATCTCCGATATCTTCTCCTTCAATAAATTTATTTTTAAGTTTACCATCAGCCCCCATATAAGATACATGAACAACACCTTGGGTATTATCAAAGGTATCTCTTACAGCTTTACCACTGCCTTTATAAGCATTGCTACTTCCTGCTTGTGGATCTAATACTTGATAGTCAACTCCATTATAATTAAAATAATCTCCTGAGTATAAATCAAGTTTAACTGAATTACCATCAGAATCTTTAATAGTATTTTTATATACTAAAGGTTTTACAGAATATATATCACTTGACTTATTAAATCCTGCAGGTTTCATAGAACCTTTCTTTCTTAATGTATCAAACTCTTGCTTGTTTAATCTAGTACCATCTGAAAGTTTTATATATGCAGCATCTGCACCATTATCTATAGCAAATTTACTATCTACTTTAGATACTGTTACAGGAACTAATCCTTTATAAAAAGTAAAACCTACTTCTGGATTACCTCCCTCAGTTATGTTACTATGAGAAGCAGAAGTCTGAGCTTTTCTTTTATCAGGTTCATCAATACCATTAAGTTCTCTTGGTGCATTAAAGCCTCCTCCTTGAAGTTTTCTTAAACTACCACCAAACTGCATTTTCTGATCACCAGAGAAACCGGCAACAGCAGATTCAGCTATAGCAGGAATACCATCAGGGAAACCTTTAATAGACTCTTGTACTAAAGCAAGCATACCTAACTTTTCCATGTTCTTAGCTAGCATAACTTCAGCTGTATTTTTTTCATAAGTATCTCTATCCTTATCTTTAAGGACAGCAATATAATTATTTATATCATACTTCTTTGCTATTTCTGCAGGAGTGTATCCTTTCTTTCTTTCTGACATATTAAACATCTTAAGAACCTCAGGATCTTTAATAGTCATCTTCTTTGTATCAGAAAATATAAAAGCGCCAGGAGGAATATTTAAAGGTACTCCACCCTCACTATGTCTTTTACCAAGAATTCTTTGGTGCTCTACAAAGCCATCATTATTGATATCTCCTACAACAGTTTCTCCACCTTCAGCTTCCACATTTGCTTCTTCTTTAGGTACAGCACTCATCGTATCTTTAACATCATCCACAAATTCATTCTGTGAAGAAGGTTTAAGATAAAAGCTATTTCTATCAACAAGACTATAGTTAAGTTGATCTCCTGTTTTAGCACTATCAGGAAGGGATTTTATTTTGATATTATACATAAACTTTTAAAGTTTAAAGATTTTAAAATTAAACCTCTTACATTTAGAATATACAAATATAAGTTGTTTTTTCCTATTACGATTTATAAAAATTCTATATCAGCTCCTCTTTCCATCAAATCTAATAACTCCTCTTCAGATATATTATATTCTCCACCAGACTTATACATCTTCTTTTTTTTCTGACCACCACACTTAGCATAAAAACTGGTACCAAAGTCTTGTGTAGGAACATGCATATTAGGTCTGAAGTTATCAGTACCGGCAGCAGTATTTGTAGTATACTCACCAAAAGCATTAGGAGAATTATAAGCATTCATAGAATTTGTATTACCTAAAGCTGCCATTCTTCTCTTATATTCCATTAATCTTCTTCTATCTTCAAAGTGTTCTAATCCTGTATTTACAGCACCTAATCCTATCATAGCATTAGTAGCTATCTCTGGGCCAGATGTATTTATAGTATTAGGATTATTCTTATTACCACCAGGAGCTGACATATTAGGCTGTTGCATAAGAGGTTGCATATCAGGTCCTCTGGAATCCATGTAGTTAGCAGTCTGACCAAATCTAGGATCTTCAAAATAACTATGAGGATTAAGACGAGATAAATCTAGCTCATCAAAGGCTCCTCCATCTTGGGCTTTACCATATTTCTTCCAGTAAGGATTCTCATAAGCTTCAAAATACTTATTAGGATCTGAAAGCTTAAAGTGTTGCTTATTAGTAATATCAGGATTAGTAGGAAAGGCACCAGTACTTTTAGGTTGTTTCTTATTAAACAAAGAAGAATAACCTAAAGCTGAACCAGATATAGCAGAAGCAGCTCCACCTAATATACCAAGAGTAGCCCCTATATCATTATCCATCATACCTAAAAAAGGTATAACTCCATAATCAGGATCAGTCATGTTATTAGCATTTACCATAGTTCTATTAAAACCATTATTAGCTAAGCCTCCATACTGCATCTGCTCTTCTTGTCCTTGAACTTGTTGAGCCATCTTTTGAAGAGCCTCTTGTTGTTGTTCAGGAGGTAACTGTTGAAGCTGTTGCATTATTTCCTGAGGATCCATTTGTGACATCTGTGCAAAAGCCTGTATGATTTGCATCAACTGCTCTTCTTGTCCTCCACCATCTTGTTGTATATTATTCATGACTTTAACTTTGTATTATAAGTTACTAATTTTCTTAGTCTAATGCCCAATCTGGAAGAGGTATTTTCATAGTACCTCCTATTTTATAAGAATTTACAATAGATTTATCAAAGACTCTGGTATAACCTTTACCATATTCTTTTGGATTGTCTATTACTTCATTTATTCTATATCTGAGTTTTGAAGGAAGTACATTTTCCAATTCAGAATAGTGTGTTCTAACACCTGTAGAATTTGCATTAAGTATAGATTGCCCTTCTGGTACATTAATCTTTGATAACATATTTCCAAAAGATATATTACCTGGTGCCAAAGTTGTGCTATAAAAACTCTTAGGTTCATATTCATAACCGGCTTGTAAATCACTAAAATTAATAGGATTTAATTTATTTCCTTTAGGATCCCATACATCATCTACAATAAAGTCATCACTTTCTCTAAAGAAGGTCTCAGGTCTCTTAGTTTTATTCTTAAGAATAAGCTGCTCAAAGTCCTCTCTTACAGGTTGATATAAATCTTTAATATAATTATTAAAACCATTTCTACCATTGATATGATTATCATATCCATTTACATATAAATCTGTAAGAAGAGTTTCTTTTGGAGTATACTTAGCAGATTCTAAACCATGAGATTTTATAAAACTATCTGTAATTTGTCTTGATGTTGTAATTCTATCAGGAGCTGTAAGTTTTACTTTATCATTTATATACATCTTAAGTATCTCAGGATCATCATATTGATTCATAATACGATTTTCATTTACCTCTTTAAGCATACTATAAAAACCTAAATCTTTTTCTTTAAAATCATTACCAAATTGTTTTATAAAAGGGTCTCTATGTTTTTCTATAACCTCATCTAAGTCATCAAAGTTTAATCTATTATGGTTTATTTTAAGTTTAGCTATAGGATCATTTGATGAAAAATCTTTAGGTATAGGTTTTACATAATCGTCATAATAAGAAACTCCTGTTTCTAAATCTGTCTTAACCTTATAAGGTTTAAATTTTTTTATATTTTTAGGATTAAATACATCCTCTATTATACTTCCTTCTTGTAAACCTTTACCTATTCTGGACAAAGCTTTATATTCTGAAGCAAGAGGTAATACATTTAAAGCATTCATACCTGCATCAATAGGATGACCTGTAACAACATTTTTTGCAAATTGTCCTACTTGATTAGCATAAAAAGCAGGATTGATTAAATCAACAGCTTGCTCATGAGGATTAATTTCTCCTCTACTAAAGTTATCTGGTAAATCTTCATTCCTGGCACCATATCCAAAAGCTGTAACAGGATGTGTTGCTACTTCCCATACTTTTGAAACTGTACTCTGTGGAGTGTATGTACTAACCTTAGCAGTCGGAACACCTTTTTTATATTTATTAGACCTTGGATTTCGTATAGTTCCTCTGGTCTGGAGTTCTTCTTCTTCCTTTTTTTGAAGCATATAATCTTTCATCATAAGCTCAACTCCTCTATGTTGTCTACCGGTATCACCACCTGTTTGAAATACAGGAGTAACTGTTCTACTATTATAAGGTTCAGGTGCCAACTCTTGTAAAGGCTCTCTATTCTCTGGATAGTATTTATAAGAACTTTCACTTCCTCCTAATGGCATATTTACTTTATCAGTGATGTTAAAGTATTTAGCATGTCTAGCTTCAGGTCTTAAGTCCATAAGAGAAGCTGTTATTTGTTGTGTATTATTTTGTGTTGTGTTTAATGTTTGTAAAGGGGTTTGTAATTCATACTTAATAGGAGCTGATTCATTTTTTAATAAAATAGGTTGTTGTGGTGCTTTATAACGTTGTATATCATATCCTACCCAATTAATTTTTCCTGGAGAATCAGAAAAACTTTTCATTGTTTTAGCCGCTTTGTCATATTCCTTTTCAGATTTATACTTACTCTCTTTACGAGTATAAGTTTCTGTAGCAATAGGCTGAATTTTTTTATTGGATATATATTTTATATCAGAGTAACCTTTATCATTTATTTTACTAAATGAAAAATCTTTATTTACTTTTTGTAATGTTAATGGATTATTAGGATTGGGTAACTTACCTTTTTCTGTAAAATTTACTTTAGCAGCTTTTTTTATCTGAGGATTTGGATAATATTTGTTTCCCTGTGTTATTACTCTCTTATTTTCATCATAGTTGTTATAAAGATTCAAACTATCCTGATAGGCTTTATACCTAGGATCATTTTTTGATTCTACATACTTAGGAGCTTTACCTCCATCTTGCTTAATAGGTATCTCAAATACACTATTACCTGGAAACTCATAATCTTCTCCCGGTGCCATCATCATCTCATTCCCTAAGTCATCTATACCATACACATAATGAGGTACATCCTGCATGGTAATATTACCTGAAGGTATAAGATTAAAAGGTCTATCCTTATCAGGGGAATTTTTCTTATACCCCTGAGTGGATATGAATTTTAAGAGGGTTTCATGGTTAGTCATTATCTAGGACTGTTTAGATGTTTACTATTAGTGATTTTTAATATCATTTTCTTATCACCACTTACATTCTTTCTAAGGATTATTCTATTACCAAAGTGTCTGAATTTCTTATGCTCAGTAGCTATCTTGTAAGGATCTATATAAGCAGGGTTAATTATTTTATGATAACCATCAGCTCTTGTGATAAACATAGGAATAGATACTCCTGTGAATTCTCCTCTGTCTCTGGTGATATCATATATCTCATTAAATCTATATTTATTCTCTTCTTTAGAAGCTAATATTTCTGTATAGTTTGGCCCCGGTATAGGATACCCTAATAGTTGGAAAGGATTCTCTTTATCCTTAATACTCATCTTAAGTAAGTGTGATATTTGCTCAGAGTTATATATAACAGCTCTGTCAAAGTTCTCATCCAATACATGGAAGTAATCTTTACCATTGTTATAATATTGGAAAGCTTCCATATAGTATTCCATACTTCTTAATGAAGTTATCTGGTTAGCTGTAGTAATATCATACTCAATCTCCCAAGGGAAGTCTTCATTATAATAATTAGCAAAGCTATCAAATCTTTCATTATGTTTCCAAAACTCACCACCAATAATAGTATAGAAGTGACTATGTGAAGGAATCATAAGACTTGGGTGCCAGTCATGGAAAGATAACCACATTTTATTCTTAGGGTCATAACTTATAGTCCATGATATAGGTTCAAAGTAACTACCATCTTCTAAACTTATAGGATATCTTACAGGAGTTACAATAGGATCTTGTTGTACTAAACAAGCACACTGGTCTAAATCAGTGTCTATAGGACAAGTACCACATATATTAGGAACTGAAGCTACTCCACAAGAACATATAGCATTCACTCCAACAGGTATAATAGTACAACTACTATCACAATCTGCTGCAGGAGTAGAACTTGAACACTCGCATTGAGTACCATTAAGTGTACAACCTGGAGGACAACTGTAAGTAGTCTGATTTGTACAGATATAAGATCTTATATCATTTATAAAATCATTAGATCTTATTAGTACATTACTATTATCTAAAGCATATACTGTACCCATGTTTTTAATATCAAAAAACAACTGAGCCTCATTACCATTAAATCCTGTATGAGGAGTATTCTGTGTATTAACTACATATATTTTTAAATCAGGATTAGCTGCTTTTAAGCATAAAGCTTTATCATAAACTTCACACATATTATCTGACCAGAAAGCACCTGAAGGATATCCTGAAGGGCAACTCACAGAACATGAACCAACATTAACACATGCTTGACAACCATTAAATACAGCAGGAATAACATTTGGTCCTGAAGTAGGTCCTAGTTGTGTAAATAATACTATAATTTTCTTAGCTGTAGATCTAGCATTCACAGCTGTATACAACTGTTTTGTGGCTAGAACTAATCCATTGGCTATATAATTATACTGGTTACTACCCGGTGTAGGGAAAAGAGACTTAATATAATTAGCTGTACCTGATATAGTACCTCCCATGTAGCTACCATTACCATAATACAAAGGTCCTATAATATTACTATTAGTAGTATTAGTACATATCTGTATACCTACTCTTATTTTACCAGTACTATCATTAAGTTCACTTGTTATACTATTAATAAAAGCATCTACAAAAGTACTCTCCAAAGGTTGTGTAGCAGCTGGTGTACCTTTAAGCAATACTATATCAGCCTGACAACTTAAAGCTGTATTTTCAATAGCATCACTAATACTAACTATTCCACAAGTATTATTTGTAATATCATATATATATCCTGGAGGACATAAATTTACAGGAGTATCTACTGGAGGATTACACTGTTGTGTAGTTTCATTGTAGGTATATCCCGGAGCACAAGGATTAGTATATACTGTTTTCTCACATTTACCTGTAACTCCATTAAATACAAAACCATTAGCTTCATCACATGAAAGCACACTACAATCTGTCTGGTTAGCAACTCTTATTGTTCTGCACACCATCTCTGTTCCAGTGTTTACAATAACTCCTGGTGAAGGACATGCTGTAGGATCTATACTATTATTACAAGTACATGTAGCTTCATCTTCATCTATAATACAATTTTCAGGATCACAAAAAGCTGGTTCAACATCATTAGTACATTCAAGTTCATCTATAATATCACTAGCTATATCTACAGCACTTGCAAAATCTGACTCATAAGTAGCATAATCATATAAACCATTTCCAGGAGAAGATATAGGATAATTAATAGTAGGTATTGTAGGTAAAGCTGGACAAACAGAACCAGGATCTAATACTCCTCCTCCAAGTAAACGCATTACACGTTCTCTTTCACAATCATCTCCTAAGATTCCTATTACTATTTTATACCCTAATGTGTTTTTTAAATATGCTGCAAAATTTAATATAATCTGATTATTAGCTTCTATACTATATGTTGTTCCTCCAGGGGCCAATGGAAAAGTTACATCATATCCTGAACTAGTCCAACAAGTTGGTAAAGTTTCACATACTGCATTAACATATCCATCAGTAACAAGTATTATTCTTTTATTAGCACCAGGTCTACTATTAACTCCTTGTAAAACTTGAACACCTTTACATAATCCTTCAAACTGATTAGTATTAGCACCATCATCAATTACTGGAAATCTAGCTGAATTTACAGCATTAGTCACTACAGTAATATTACTATTAAGATTAGTTATAATACCTGCACAATCAGTAAACTTAACCACACCTATTCTAACCTGATCAGAAGCTAATTCTGCACTTAAACCATTTACTATTGCAACAACAAAATCATTCATCTGGTCATTCTCAAGAGTTGTCATAGAAGTAGAATTATCCATTACTATAACAACATCTGTATTACATGCGCTAGGCTCCCCTTCACATATAGGTGTACCTTTTCCATTATAAGTATATCCAGCTGGACATAAATCAGTTACTGTAGTATTCTCACATTTTTCTGTTACAGGGTTATAAGTATATCCAGGAGGACATAATGAAATATCTACAGGTAATTCACATAACTCTGTAGTCTCATTATAAGTATATCCTACCGGACAAGTTTTAGGACAGTTACATTTATCATAGAAACCAAAACTTGGGTCATATCCTATACAAGGATTTAAAGGTAAATAGTCTTTCTTAGTTATATACAATAATTCATACTGTGCATCATAGATAGCATGCACACCAATTCCACCTACAGGATTATCATATTCTGTATAATTAGGAAAAGACTCTAGTAATTTAGATGGTAAATTTTGCAAGAACCAGTTTTTCATACCAGCTTTAGATATTTCACCTAATCCATCAGCACCATATTGAAATACTTTACCTGCTTTTTGAGATACAAAAAATAAACCATAAGGAGTATTTAATGTAGCTCTATGTGATATACTTGCACCATACTCTAAAGCATCTTCTGCATTAGAAAGACTTTGTATATTATTAGTAAATAGACCACCGTCACCAATAGTTATCTTAGTCCCCCCATCAGTTTTTAAAGTATCTATACCAACAAACTGTGAAGGACTTGCATCTTCATAAAGAATAACAGAACCATTAGCATTAAGAGACTTAATATTAGTTACAACTCCTTCAAATGTATAATAGTTTAAAGGAAGATAATTTCTCCAGTTATCTCTTTTAAGTCCATCTTGATGCTGTAATGAATATACTCCTTTATTAGGAAAGTATTCATAACATGTATCATATACTTCAGGGTCATAATCAGGAGGAAGCAGTTGTCCCCATGAAGCAAAGTTATTATAAAGCTTAGCTGTGCTTAATGATAGATCATATTTGTAATAAACAGGTTTATCTATCAAGTCAGATCTAAACATAGTCTGTAAATCATTGAAAGAATTACCATATACATCATAAAATTTCTCATAATCATTTTCTCCATAATCTCTAAAAGCCATATTAAGCTCAGACTCTACAAAGAAATCTCTTACACCATTCATAAATAAATACATCCATGCATTTTTAACACTGAATATATCCGGCTGAGTACCTCTTCTAAGGTTATGATAATCAGAAGGAGTATTTATTGATAAGTTTGAAAGAGAAAAACTAAAGTCTGACATATCAAATCTTTCAAAGTTGGCCCAATATTGTGGTCTAGGTCCATTAACATAGTTTAGATAGTTAAACTCTGTCCCATCAGGAAGATCTATCATCCATGTATTAAAGAAGAAATAAGCGTTCTTTTCTGTAAATCTATTGATGTATACATCTCCACCAAAAATAGGCGCTGTAAAGCTTGTTAAAAGCACTTCAGGAGTGGACTCATATATACATGAGTCAGTAGGAAGTTCTATAATAGAATTTAACTGACCATATTGATTATCATATTTAAGTTTTAAGGCACCATAGTAACTAGCCAAGTCTGTATTAAATGTTCTAAAGGCATGATTTGCATCTACATTATGCTTAGTATTATCTATAGCTATTGTATTATCTAAATCATTTTCAAGAGAAGCACATACAAATTTTGTTCTGAATAAATTATTTACTCTATAAAGAGCATCAAAATCTTGTACTCCTGAACTCATATATTTCAATCCACTTTTCTTAATCCCTCTTACTATTGAAGGATTTACACCAGTAGGTACATTAGAGTTAGTTACAGCTTGGTAAGTATTATATATACCATGACTATTATACTGAAGTACATAGTTTCTAAAACCTATTACTTTGTATATAATTTCAAGCATCTGATCTACAGCTTGAGAGAAGTAGTAAATTCCTTCTGCAGCAATTTGTAGATAACCTAATATAGTAGCTAAAGTATTAGTTTGTGAAATAGCTCCTGCAGTAGTACCAATTTGTGCTGCAGAAGTAGCATCAGCTTGTATTAAGTCAGCTAGAATACTCCATGATGTGGCCTCTCTATCAGTTACTACAGCTTCTTCTCTACTTGGAAGTCTATAAGTTCCTTGTACAGAACCCATTTGACCAGAACTACCAGATGTCCCTGTACCAGAGGTAACATTACCTATAGTTAAATTACCTGATAAAGTCATAGGAGGTACTGTTACAGGTAAACCATTAATGTCTACTACACTTCTATGTTCATATGTTGTATGAGTATTACCTACTATATTTATAATAGCTATCCCTAAGCCTACTATTGCACTAAGAGCAAAGGCTGTATCTGTAATAAGTTTCTCTTTTGGATGCTTATAAGGTAAAGCATAAGCACCAGTAGTCTTACCTAATTCTTCTGTATAAAATTTACTATATACTCCGGAGCCTAAATAAGGCTTCACAAAAGAAGTTTCAGGTGAGTGAAATGATAAATAGTTCTTTAAAGGTGTGACTGTATCTGATATAAAAGGGTCAACTACATTCATATCATTATATGGATAGTTCTGGAACAATCCTTTCTTACTAGGATTACCATCAATATCATATTCAATCATATTACCAAACATCCCTTTGGCTATAATACTTCTATTTCCTTCTCTTGAGCCTCTTAATATTTCATATCCTACAATCTCTTTTAAAGGATTACCATCACTATCTACAGGATGTAGTATATTATTAAACTGTACACCAAGTAATACAATACTTTCTCCATCATCTTCATGAATATGTATAGTTTCATTAGAAGGCATTTTATGATGTCTGATCGCATCACCACATAAGTCTCCCCATACATCTCTATGTTTATTAGGATATAACTCTGTTGATTGATGATAAGCCATATTACCTTTAGCTATAATTTCCCCATTATCCTTTGTTCTACCTGAAGCAGTAACTCTAGTTGAAGTATCATATACCTGGTAAACTTTATTTTCTGTAAGATCTAATACATCTGTATTTGTATAAGGAAGTACTACCATATCAGATGGAACAGAAGCTCTTCCTGGAATATGGAAAGAAGCAGATCTTGAACCGGTCTTATATACCCATCTTATAAAAAAAGAATATACTTCATCACGCATATAACCAACAGTATTACCACCTTTCCAGTAATAATCTGCAGGATATTTAGCTGCGACCCATTCAGTCTTTATCTGATTGGCAAAAGGTTGGTAATTAAAATAAGGTTGTGTAGTTACACTTGTTCTTATAAGATAATTATTAATAGAGAACATCTTTTTAGACTTCTCATAAATAACAGACTTAAGAGGAATAAGACTAAGAGGAATAGTTTCTAAGCTATCTAAATATAAATCTACACTTACTTTAGTTTGGTTTATATCATAGTTACCTATTTTTTTAGCTACGGTCTGCTGGTTAATAGTTGATATAATAGTAAGCTCATATTCTTCATAATTAGGATCAAGATTACCTACATATATATCTATAGAACCACCCACTCCTGTATGATCCCAAATACCTTGAGGTTGGGAAGGAATAGAGTAATCTGATATTCTTATACCATTTTGTGAATAAGCTACAACAGCTTGATAAGAGCCATTATGTAACTGGCCACTACCAATAGCAGTTTTTACAGTTACACATGCTTGTTGTACAAAAGGATGAAGTCTTAATTTATCACAATCTAATTCAGTAGTACATATTTTTTCACCACATGCATCTGGATCTTCAATAGTTATTGACTGAGTAAGGCATATTGTATTACTTATATCTACAGTATAATATTCAGGAAAGTTATTAACCACACTTCCCTCTAAAGCACATACTGTAATAGATTCATTATAACCAAGATTTACAGCTACAACTTCTCCATCTGCATTTTGATAATATACAGAGTCTACATTAGTAGGTTGTGGAGGAGTTCCTGGAGCATTAGGATCTGGACAACTTAAAGTTGCTTCCCATAAAGTATCCTCACATGGCGCATATACTCTAAGATAAGCAACACTGGTAATAGAGGCTTTCATAAAAGTAGCAGTACCTGAACCAGGAATAGCATCCGGAATAATACAAAAGCCTAAAGAACCTCTAAAACCTGTATCTATTACATCTACTCCATCAAAATTTACAATAAATCTATCTGGAACAAGATGTGCATCAAAAGTAAGGGTTACTAATCCATAAGCAGTTCCTAATGATACAGGATATTCAAAATATCCAGGTGGATCTGGAGCAGTAGCACCAGCAACAGCTATCTCTATACCACATGTAGTAGTAGGCTCACTAGTACTAATAGTAACTTCTTTATACTTTTTAACTACATCAATAAACTTTGGATAACATATATAAGGTACATTATCAAGATTAAGAGTTCTATCTGGATTATTATTATCTTGCCAGTATACTGAATAACTACAATCAGGATTATATTTTACAGCGCCGGTTATTAAATATTTTATACTAAAGTTAAGACAAGGATCATTTGTTATAGATCTATAGGAACAATCACTCTCATCAAAAATACCTATTTCAGAGTCTAATTCATTAGTAGAGAATACTACCCATTCACTTTTTACTTTGTGGATAATACCTATGATAGTATAAGGAGCTGTTGTACAAAATTTATTAGACTGTTCAGTACCAATGTTTCCCTCATCTCCTGTATGAGATGTATTTATAGCATTAATAGCATTAGTCCAGACACCTTCAGGTATATAAATATCTGAAGTATCTTTAATCATACCTTTATTAAAAGTATTAGTCTTAGCAGAACTTGTAGACTCCTGTTGATTCTTTTTAGCCATGGTTTATTAGTGATTGAACATGCTATAGTATCTAGCATACATTGCTTTTCTATTCATATCTATTACAGTTTTCATCTCTCTGAAGTCTGGAGTATTAACAAAACTTAATGCTACAGTTCTTGCCTCTTTAAGTTTTTGATTCATAAGCTGCAGATGATTCTGAACAGGTTCTCCTGCCATAAATAAATTTTCAAATACACGCTGTTTAAGAGCATACTCATAATATTCATTAGTATAAGGATTATCAAGTACTAAGAGATTACCATCATCATCTTCCATAATTGATTGAAAGTTTATATAAACAACTCCTTCATCAAACATAGTATGTAGAAAACCATTCTTAATAAATACATCATAATAGTTAGTACAAGGGCCTCTTTTAACATCACACTCAGGAGATACTGATTTGGAATCAGTAAATGTTAAAGGTTTGAGGTTCTTACTATGATTTCTTCTACCATTAGTGGTATAATAAATTTTAGGAGTACCATCTGAAGTACAGTCTAGTATTGCAGGACATGAACCTGAAGTAGACGTACCTACAGTACTAATCTTGGCACCAAGCACTACTACTTTACATGCTAATATAGTATCTACAGATTCTGATATAATTCTTATGTTATTCAAATCTATAATCTCTACATCAAAGTCAAGCAAGCTTCCATCAGTATTAAATACCTGAATAACCACATTCATGGTTTGTAGATTATGAGTAATAATATTTATTCCATAAACTATGTCTGTATATACAGTTGCTTGATTAACAAATCTAGGCTCAAGGAAGTTCTGTGCTAAAACAACTCCTTCAAGGATACCCTCACTATATGTTTTATTATAACTTGGGATTTCTTCAGTATATCTATCTTCAAGAGCTAATGCATAGTTCATTGCATCAAAGCCCTCAGGTAATTTACCTTTGCGTTTATGTATTTCTATAACACTTGATTTTTGCTGATTTATTTTAAATCCTAAATCATAACTTACTCTCATAGCAACTTTGATAAGTTGTTGTGATTCAAGCATGCCCTCAAGATTCCATGAATATAAGTCTAGTCTTACACTATCCATAAGTTCATCAAATGTTCTATAAGTAGGTTCTTTAAGTGCCATTATCTTACTATATTTTTATTATCATGAGTATCATCAGAAGGTATATTAAGCATGATACCTAAATCCCTTATAACATTTTGTTCTATTTCTGCATATAAATATTCTGGAATAGTAAACATAGTATCCTGTATATAAATACAATCATCTGTTGTATCACAATTATAACCACTTATGTCACCTTCAAAAACACCTTCAATTCTTATAGCATCCCATTCTATATTAGGAAAATACAAATGACCATCCATATACCAATAATATTTCTTATTGTTATACTTGAATGTTTTTTGATTAAGCATCTTTTCATATAAAGTAGGATAGGTAGGATAAATCTCCTGTGACATATCTATAGACATTATAGATCTAAATAAAGGTCCAAACTGCCCTTCAAAAGTATTTGGAATTTTATCTTTTGTACGCTTAAATATACAACCACTTTTTATGCAGTGACATTGTGATTCAGCTGCATCTACTTCTATAAGCTCTACAAAGTTAAGAGTCTGGAATACACTATTAAACTTCATAATCTTATTACGCAAGTCCTGTCTTCTGATCAACATCTTAGCGTGTTTCATAACCATAGAATACAAGAATCTATCAGTAATAAAAGCATCACTTTTTACTGCCTTAATCTGGTTACGCAATCTGGATAAAACTTCTCCTACTGGAATCATAGCCTTTAAAATTCAAATTCATTATAGTCTTTCAACATTTCTCTTTCCTCTTCCTCTTTGGTTCTTTTATAATTCTTATTCCTAAATATGGTAGAAATCTTTCTATGAGGATCTACCTCTACATAAAGCTTCCATTTCTCAGGATATTCAGCGCTTACTTGTCTGCTATAAACTCTTGCAGAGTCAAAAGCCCAAAGCTCATGATTCCTAAATCTATATTTGGTGCCAAAAGTAGTATAGAATATCTTAGCTACATGCTGATCACTTTCCCAGTTTCTATGCTTTATCTTAAGCATATAATCAAGGCTAGTTTTCATATCCATATTATACCTTTTCTTAGCTGCTGGACAGGTGCCTATAAAAATATGTCCAATTTGAGAAGGTAATTCAACACCATCTCTATTTGTTATTGTTGTCTTCCACACATTTTCATTAAAAGTATATATAATATTTTTTATATCTTTATCTGACAATGAGTTATACTGTGGAAAGCGTGTTCTAAAGTTCTTTATAAACTCAAGATTGAAAGTATTGTGAAAGCTCTTTCTATATCTTGGAGCATTAAGATCTGGTTTATTTATTGGTTCCATAGCTTACATAAGAATTTACTAAAAATTATAGAGATTTTAAAGGTTTTTATTAGTTTTATACACTATAGACAAATTCAGATATAAGTCCTTTGTCATATTCATGAATGTGTATTATAGCTGCTCTCTGATTTCCTGTCCATTTATTATGGTAATGATAGTAATCAGAAGAGGTTAATGCAGGAAGAATTCTAGTAACAAATCCTTGCTCCTCATTCTCTGTAATAACCTCTTTAGTCTTTCTACCATGGTAATGACCTGTATATAAATATCTATGTTTTGATTTACCCCATTCTTCTGAGAACTCAGTAGCATATATAAGTGGGTTATTTTTAGAAGTTACATCACCATGTTCTAATGCTATCATATTCTTTCCAAACATAATTACTTTTCTTTCAGCATAATGAACATCAAAAGTGATACTTACAGTCAATTTAAACACCTGACTAAGTGCATGTACTAAATGAAAGGAAGATAATCTATCATGATTACCTGGAATATAAACTATCTCTAGCTCATTACAGAACTCTTTACTCCTGCCTATTACTCCACACAGTGCATCAAAGGCTTTAAGATAAGCTTTTGTGGCTACTTCTGAATTATCTACAGGAGTCCCTTTTGTAGTTGTGCCTGAAAAGGTATCCATATTCAATGTATCAGAACCTATGACTAATATAAGTTTGTCAAGATTATAGTTCTTGTATGCTTTTCCTACAAGATATAATACAGCATCATCTACAACAGTCTTAAGATCTTCATTACCTGGCTTACCAAAGTGTAAATCCTGTAAAGAAACAACCCCACATATTCTTTCTGTTGATGCAACATTAAGATATGTAGGGTCTATTTTGTCATACATAGGAAGGTCATGACGAGCTAACTTATCTATAAAGGATTCTTCTACTATTTTCTCTTGTGGAAGTGGAACTATAGAAGCAGAAATAAGCCATTTATCACTTTTCTGTTTGTTCCATATTTGTGAAATTCTCCATTTTGTGATATCTATTTTTAGAAGTTGAATAATCTCTTCTGGAGTCTTAGGTTCTACTGAAGATAATGCAGTAATAGTTTTACTATTATCTTTCATATTGTAAGTAGTTTCTATAATTTCAGTATTCTGGGGTTTATATTCAGTAAGACTTTCATCTATTTTCATAAAAACATCATCATTTACTTCTCCTCTAAGAAACCATACTGCTTCTCTTACTTTTTTCTTAATATAGAGATAATCCTTTATATTAAGCTTTAATCTCTCCGCTTCTTTTTCACTAGAAGCTTTTCTACTAAAACCTTGATAAACTAATTTAGAAATAAAAATCATATTATTTTGAATTAAAGTTATACAAATATAGTTAATTTTTTTATATAAAAACAAACCCCTGCCTAAGCAAGGGAAAGTTTCTTACATATGTAAAACCAACAAAACATATGTAAGTTTTAGTTTATACAATTCCTATATGATTAAGCTGTAATACTCCTGCAGGAAAAACAGGATAAGGTATTGCAAGTACTTCACCATCAACTGGATTAAGAACATGATAAAATTTATTTGTAGCACCTCTATATCCTTGTAAATCACCTGCTATAAGAATATTACCATTATATGCTTCTTTGATATCTAGTATGGCTGTTCCAGGAGCAACACTATTATTAAGTAAAAAAGTATTGTCTAATGTAGCATCTGCTATATTAAGTCTTACTAAATATTTAACAGCTGTTCCATTATATCCTGTAAAATATCCGGCTACATAAACTTTAGTTCCTATTATAAGAGTTCTTTCTATAATCTTACTTGCAGGAAATGTAAATTTATTAGTTATACTAAATGATGAATCATAATTACCATTAGCCAAAAGCCTTACAAGACATGTGCTAATATTACCATTATAACTTGCAAAATCTCCTGCTACATAAATTCTATTACTAGAGTCTACTTGTATGTCTCTTACTGTAACAGCATTAGGAAGAAAAGATAAACCGGTGCCTTGTACTAATCCTGTATCTAAAGTACCATTAGTATTAATTCTTGCTAAACCTACAACAGTAGTTCCATTATAAGTAGTAAATTGTCCACCTATAAGTACTTTTCCATCTGCTTGTACTTTTAATGTATTTACAGCAGCACTTGGATAAGGAGTAGAAAGGCCCCCATTTTGACATCCGGTGCCTATATTAAATCCTGATACAACTCCTCCAAATAGATCAAGACAAACTATATTATTACAAGGAACACCATTCCATGAAGAAAAATTACCTCCTACATATACTCTTCCTAATGCTGTATCTACATCTATAGCAAAGACTGTTCCTCTGTTAGTTTGTGAATTTGTGTATTCAAGAAACCCTGAAGTAACTATAAAGTTAGGATCTGTTTGTCCTGCACATGTTAACTTAGCAAGTCCTTTTCTATTTACTCCTGTAGGAAGTTGTGTAAATCTACCACCAATAAAGAATCCTGTAGAAGTAAGTTTTTCAGCCCATACAAGACCATTAGTACTCCATACAGTATTAGGGAATAAAGCATTATAGAAACCATCATTGTTAATCTTAAAAGTATATACTCCTCCTCCTGTCTGTACTCCAGTAACAAAAGGCTCAAGTAAATCAGCACATAAAGGTCCAGCAGGACAATCAGGTACTGTTATGTTAAAAGGAACCTGATTACTAGTAACTCCATTAGTGCAGTGTGTAACTACATATCCTGTATAAGTTAACCCACAGGTATAAGGAAAACTTACAGGTGAAGTAGGTGTATTTATAGTAGTATAACTAATCCCTCCATTTGTACTATATACAACATCATAAGTACTAGCTCCTGATGCAGCTGTAAAACTTATAATCAAATCTGCTCCTGAAATAGTAATTACTACATTTGAAGGAGGATTACAAAAAGGAAAAGCACAATCTTGTGTTTGAATAAGAGAAGGACATGGTGCACCATTACCACTAGGTGGAGTAGTTATAACACCATAACTATTCTGAGTTCCTCCTGGACCACAATCTTCCCATGGTCCCCAAGTTACTACACAATCAACATCCTCTGGTACCACACAAGTATCAGATAATACTGAATTAACCATATAATTACCAATATTAGTTGGATTTGGAACCCAAGTACCAATAGGTAAAAAAGCATTAGTATTAAGATATCCTATAGTACCTAATTCTACACTTGTAGCAACCCATCTAGGAATATCAAAATCATATGCTATGTTTATATTATAATTATTAGCTTCAACTACTACATTAAAATTATAAAAAGGATAATTACCACTATTAGTATTTGTAGCACTTGGTCCAGTATTAAAATATAATGTAAAAGGATGAGTGCTTCCTTCTATAGTAAGAGAAAAACATATTTCTACAGGAGGACATGTTGTAAGTGTAGTACTTATTAAAAATAAAGTTAAACCAGTATTTTGGTTTATCCATAGTTGAGTAGTATTGTTTGATATAGGATAGTATAAATTACCATTATCAAGTGTCTGATCTGTTATAGCAGGAATTTTAACTCCTCCCATATCTGTATTACAATGCCATTTGTTATCAGAAGTTTCCCACCAAATATTAAAAATGACACCACATTGAGTAAAAGAATAATAAGGTTTATTATTATATATACCTGAAACAGATTTAGTAACTTGAACAGCTTCATAAGTTTCACACAAATATCCTCCAAAAGTAAAACATACATCATCAGGAGTACAATCTCTTGTTTCTGATAAAGGACCACATAATACACCTCCATTTGCAGGAGCAGTAACAACAGGTCTAGTTCTTGTTTGAGTACATGTAACAGTGCCTAAAACATCTACACATAGGCATGCTCCCCAATCTGACCATGGACCAAGTACACAATCTTGAGGAGGTTCTTTACAACAATCACATTTAGTACTAGCTTCAACAAAAAGATCAAGTATATCTGTAATAAACATATTTGCTGTAATACCCATACAAGGTATAGCAGGACCAGTATATATAACACAACTTAGATCATAAGTATCCCCACATAATCCAGAAAGATCTGGTAATGGTAGAGGTGTTATTACTTCTGGGCAGTCAGGACAATCTGAACAGTTATCATCAGGATACATATACTTGGTTTAAAAAGGTTTATAATAAGGCTACAGTAGTCTTAAAAGGTGTAGGACCTGCTAAATATTCACACTGAACACTAAAGCCACCTGTAGTATAGATAGTATCAAAAATATCATATAAATGAGAAGCTGATAAATTATTATTAATTAAATAATCATATAAGTCACATATAACACTACTATCATCAATAAGTGTTAGTTCTATTATAGTTATATCAGACACGACTCCATCTACTGAAAAGTAAGAATCTTGAAATAAATTTCTAAAATTCTGTACACAGGTTTGAAAAGTATTACAACAATTAATCATAGTTAAACCATGAGCAGCTTCTATAAACTCTAAAAAATCTGGTGAAGTAATATTTACAGCATCATAATTTATACAACATCCTGTAAGATCATCAATTATAAGAGGAGTTGCTATTGCTGGATTAAAGGTAAGATAATACCCTCCTCCAGCATAATCTCCTCCACAAGTAGGACAACAATACTCAGAATTACTACTTGACTGAAATTCATAACTAGAATTATCAGTAAAAGTTTCTGCTAATCCACCAGGATAAGCATCTGGATCAGCATCATAAAGAGCTACAATATATTTTATGTATTCTATTAAAGGGTTTTTAAGACACGCCATGATTTTATTTTTATTTTAAAGTTTAGCTAAACCTAAAGTTTCTACATATACACTATAAGATCTATTATTACCTATAAAGACATCTCCTTTTTCAGTATCACATGCTACTATAAGACCCTCATCTGATATACCTGTTATAAATTCAGCAAGTAATTCAGCAGGATGTCCTTCAAATTCTGATACTAAAGCACATAATCCAGAAGCAGTATTAAATCCTCCAAATTCTATAATAGGATAAGCAGTTACTTCAGCATTAGTAAAAAATTCTGCACTACATGTGGTAAAACCTTCAGCACAATTTAAACAAGGATTTGTAACAGGGTCTTGTATATTTATTGTTTCTATGGTTTCTAAGAAAGGACCATAATCATCTGTATCAAAAAATAATCCATAAGCAACATTATCAGGACAACAGTAATTACATTTTTTAAATATAAGACCTGCATCAAGAATATCTATAATAAGAGCACTATAAGTAATAACATCAGGTGTGACATTAATCATAGACTGATATATAGCCAAACTTCTCTGCACAAGTACTTTTAAAGGATTAAGACATGTTGCTCCTGTTTGAGCACAATTACATAAAGTTTGTGCCATAGTCTGAACTATTGCATTTAAACTCATATTTGTAGTAATACCAAAACAAGTTATAGCAGGTCCTGTATAATTTACACAGGCGCCATCATATAACTCTTCACAATCTGTTCCTTCACAGTCAGGTGGAGTTGGTGGTGTTGGAGGCACTGGTGGAGGACAGCAGTTAACACAACCACAACCAGGATTACAAGTTTCATTAGGACAAGACATATCTTATATTTTTTTATTTTTTTAACAAATGGTTATAGTAATTCCATCAAATTCTGTGTTCATATCTGATATAGATACTCCACAACTGATATCTTTATTAAGTGTAGTACAAAATGCTGTATCACAATTTACATAAGATTCTGCTTCATAACTAACAGAAGCACTACTTGCTCCAGGAAGAATTGAAAAAGTCACATCTTCATAAGAAGGAGTAAATGTATAACAACTGGTAATTTCATATCTTAAAATTACATCTATATTATAAGCATAAGCATTTATAACAGGTAATCCTGAAATAACATTAATAAGTGTTACTGTTGTTGTTTTGTTTACAACAGCATATGTTACAGGTATCCCACTTTCAAGACAGTCTCTTGTACCTGGAGTATCTGTAGTTTCACTAACTTCAATATTAAATACAACAGTTGGTACAAGTAACTCTGATACAATCTTAGCCGGTGTAGATTCACCACAAGAATAAATAGCATATATAAACACTACATAATCCTGAGCTACAACTATACCAGGATCTCCTATATTTAAACTAGTTGTAGCACTATCTACAGTAGCTGACCATAAAGAAGGCCCTGTAGGAGCAGAACCTGTCCATTCAAATACTTCAATTCTATATCCTATATTAGCTTCTATATCTGGTAAAGAGGAAGGTTCCCATGTTACAGTAGCATAAGAAGTTGCAATAGTTAATATTTCAAGATTTTCAGGAGATGCTATAATACAAGGATCAGGTATTGGAGTATTGAAAAAAGTAGTTAACTTAGTTCTCATATCACATACAGTAAGCCATAAATTACCTATAGTATCTGCTACATTTGTTGGCCCTTCTACCCATCCGGATAAATCCTTCATTAAATCTGGAGGATTACTAAGTTGAGGTACAGAATTTAATCCTGGACACTGTTTGTTAATAGCAGCTATAAGCATATTTGAAATACCTACTGTACTCATTAAACTACATACTGTAGACTCAAGATTTGAAAAGGCTTCTTCTATAAGTATATTTTCACCAGGAGTTTCAGAACTTGCACATTGTGAAGTTACATAAATAGAATAAGTATAATTTGTAAGATTAGCAACCTGAGATTCAAGAGTGCCTATTCTTTTAGTAAGGTTATTATTATTTGACTGAAGAGCTGTAATATCACTAATAATAGTACAAATAACTTGTGCAAGATAAGCTGCATAATCTGGTAATAATAAAGAAGTAACTGTGTCTCCCTCATCATTTGTAAAATAAAGACAAGTTGGTAAAGCAACGATAATATTGCTATCACCTCCTCTAGCAGATACAGAATCTGTAGGAGTGGTATCAATACTACATACTTTATTAATAATAGCTTGTAATGTAGCAAGTAGTGTAGCTGGATTAGGATCATCCCCTACTAAGCATGCAAAATCTAAAGTAGTAACATCAAGTACATTCTCTGTAGTTTCACACAATAAAGTAGCTAACTTAAATACTACTGTATCAATAGCATCTCCATTCTGAAGATTAATACAAGATATATCTGGTCCCTGCCATATTACACAAGCAGAAGAAATTTTTGAACAGTGATTCCTATTAGATTCAGGATTATTTAAAGGAGTACTCATGGTTTATATAGTATTAATTCTTTCCTCTACTTTACTTAGAGTACAACATCCAGGTATTACACATCCACAATTTTCCATCTCTGTAAGTCTCTTATGTAATTGCATAAGATCATCTGCTAATTCTACATCAATAATAGCAGAACAGGTCTTCATCCCATAGCGCTTATTCTTGTATATAGAATATACAGTTTCTGAAAATATAATATTTATGTGTAGATCAGCAGTCATTATTTATTTGCTTTAGCTTTAGAGGCTTTTAAATTTCTTTCATAAGCATCTATACAATTTGCACACACACTTGCACCATTAGATGCTGTTCTAATTTGACATCCACAACCTAATTGTGCATGACAGTTGTTACATTGAGCCATTGGTTTTAATATTTATTGGTTATTATTTACATGTTAGACAACTACCTGTAAGATATTTACCTAACAACTTTTCAGCATATTGGTACATCTCCATAGCCTGTGTTGGAGCATGACAATTTTCTGCCTTACTCTTAGCTGCTTCTATGTACATTTTGATATAACGCAAATCATGCATTCTTTGGTGCTGTTCAGCTGTAGGTTCACAAGCTTGTAGTTGTATTTTACATACTTCTTTATAATATGCATTCATAAGGTGTGTAACCCTAAGATGATAATATTCTACATATACTGTCTCATTAGGAGACACACTGTATCTTATTCTATATAATCCATCAGGAAAAGTGCTAGGATCTGTATTTGCAGCAGTTATTCCTAAATCAGTTGTAGAAAGATTAAGTGTAAAGCCTGGAGCTAAACCATCATCTTCTGTATAATAAATTGGTAAGGAAAATCCAGGAAGATATATATCTAATCTTGGACAGTCTATATCTAAACCTTCCCCATATACAGAAGCATCCCAAATTCTCAGGATATTTTCACAAGCTGTATCAGGAATGTCTAAGGCAAGTATATGTCTAATAGCCATAATAAAAAATAGTGTTACTACATTACAATAAGAATTTACAAAAAATATTAGACAAAACAAAAAGAGGGAAGACTTTTAATCTTCCCTCTAAATGAATTATCAATAAAGTATTATGGTAACAGTTTTAAAGTTGTATCATAATTACCAGCAGTAGTCAACAAAGTGTTGATAGCAGTCTCAAAATTAGTATTTCTTGCAGTAGCAACAATTCTGATTAAGTACTGGTCATTGTCCATGGTACCTGAAGGATTGCTTTTACGTGGAACACTATGCAATAGGTTGTAGATATAATATTTACTACCTCTTGTTACTTGTCCTAAAGGATTGTAATCCAAGATTTCTCTTGTTCTTACATCTTGATGCCAGTATTCTTGTCTATAGCTTTCAGATAAGATTAATTCTCTTAAAAGAGTTTCACCAAATCCTCTACCTTGGAATGAATTCTGTACTTCAGTAGGTACAAAACAAGTAGTCAAACATTGATTACCAAGTGGGTCCAAAATAAACACAGAAGCATAAATATCAACCGGTTGGTATTCTACATGGTCAATAGGAGAGAAAGAGCAGTCACCAAAAGTAGTGTCTACATAAGCTCCTACAATTTCCAAGAATGAATCTACAGTGTCAGGTAAAGAAGCACCTGTTAAAGGTGTATAAGTAGCTAAAGCAATAGAATTATAAATCTTAACTGCAGTTAAAGCAGCAGTGGTTACAGCACTAATAGCTGTAGCACTTGTAGTATAAAGTGTATCAGCAGCAACTAAAGCTACAGTTCCAGCACCTGTTGCAGCTACATGAGCAGAACTAACATAAGCTGTTACTGGACTAGCAGAAGATATAGCAGTTGAAGCTACAGTCTGTGCTTGATTTACAAGGAATACAGAACCTGTACCACCACCTCCAGAAACACGAGATACAATAGTTGTACCTGCAGCTACTCCTGTTCCAGTAAGAACTTGTCCTACAGAGAAAATAGTGTTAGTAGCAGTACCTACAGTAAAAGTATTACCAGCAATAGTTGAACCAGTTGCAGTAGTTGCAGTAGATGGTGTAAATACCACTCTGTCACCAGCAAGAATACCTGTTCTATCCGTCATAGTTAAAGAAGTAGCAGCTGTAGCAGTAGCTGTTGCAGCTACACCAGCAACTAATACTCTGTTCCAAACTTTAGCCTGAATAAAAGGACTTACAGTAGGATAAGTCAATCTGTCTGCCCATTGTAACAATACAATGTTAGGATCTACATTGTTATTACTTGCATCACAGCATCCTGTAAAAGCATCAACAGTGTAGTAAGCATTGTGTGTTAAAAAACGTAGGGCTGGAGAGCCTTTAACATCAACTCTTAGTTCATAGGTAGTATTACAAGCAACAGCACAACCAACAGTAGCTTGAACTTGAACAATATCCTGTACAGGATTTGCAGGTTCAGATACAGTAAATGCACTAATGTACTTAGGATTAATACCTTTAGACTTTACAGACTCTTTATAACCTCCATGATAGGGGCCTAATTTATCTGTGGTGTGGAAACTACCCTGTGCTAGATAAACTAGAGGTGTAGTTTGATAAGTGATTGCGCCAGACATAACAACTGAGTTGTTAGTGGCAGCATCGATGATTGCCAACTGCCCAGCTGTCAAAGCTGAACTAGCTGTTCCTGCAGCAGTGACAAAACTGTTTGCTACCATCATCTTCTGGAATGCATGTGGAAAATACGCCATTTTATAAAAATATTTAAGTTAAAAGAATTTTTTATTTTAAGAATAGTAATTTATATTTTATACTATTCAATGTGCTTTTTAGAGTATCTAAATCATTTACTATTTCACTATAAGGCATTACTGCTTGTAAAGTGTTAACCATCTGATAAATATCTCTTATATAAGATAAAGATTCTTCTATAGAATTCAAACTTCTAGGTGAAGAATTTTCATACTGTAATAATTTTTCTGATGCACCTTGATACCCTTCTGCTAAATCATCAGCATGTCCTGGTAAAGCATCATATAATTCATTCAATGCTTTATGTGCAGCAAATGAACCTACTCCTGTTATTTTAAGATGAATTTGATGAAAACTTACAGCAGCATTCATAACTTCAACTACACAGTTTGCTGTCTGTTTATCTACAGGATCATCTTTTCTTTTGAGTCTAAAAGGTTCCATTAAGTATTGATATTTGAATTATCTTTATTTCTTTGATATTGAAGTGTTGATTCTATATCTCCTGCGAGTATAGCACAAGCTTCATCTATAAGAATTTCTGTAATATCATCCTTAAACTCACAAGTCTGTTCTGTTGTAATTACTGCTCCTGTTGAAGGATTAGTACAGTTTTCAATCAGAACTTCTCTTGGTTTTCTATAATAATACAAAACCGGTTGAGTTAAATCAAACTCATTATTAGTATATATATTCATTCTGTTTGCAGATATAGTTCCAAAGGTTTCACCCCATCTGGCACTAGGACTCTTAAATTTATCTGTTAAGAGATTATCTACATCAGCTACTTCAGAAAGATATACAATCATTCTTCTTGGACTTGGACAGCAGGTTGCTACTGATTTAACACTTATCCTTTTATAGTATAAATACTCTGCCGGGAATAAACTTGTTTCATAATAACCATCTTTTTTAGTGATGGTTATAGGATTGGCTATTGTATTAGCCTGGAGTATCTGAAGATCATCTATATTCATCTTAGATGATTCATCTCCTTCCTTAAACATGTTGGCACCATGTACCTGTCTGCGTACCCATTCAAGCTGTCCTTTGTTAAAAGCTTCCATAATCTGCCAACATTCTATGTTGTCATAATCAAAAGAAGCTAATTTGTTAAGGCGCTCTTTAATCTTTATCTGTAATAAAGCATTAGTCATATCTTATGTTTTTTTACCTGGATTTTTCTTTACCACTGGTATTACCGGTTTAGGGATAATAACAGGTTTCTTGGCATAGTTTCCATCCTTTCCTAATTGTTTCTTATTGAATGACATGACTTTACTTTTTACATATTCCAATATTGTTCTACTCCTGTAGTCATATCTAAAAGAATCTCTTCATTCAAAGGATTTTTTAAGTATAACAAGATATCTGAAGGATTCTTACCTAATGAAGAACCACTCTTCATGTGATATATATTCCCATCTCCTCTTGTAGCTATAATTTTGTAAAAGCTTGAATCTTTTATAATAGCTCTCAATTTTAATGTTTCCATGTCAAGATTTGCTACATCCAGGAATTTCTGTGCTGTAAGTTTTTTATCCTTATCTACAGTTTCTCCTGCTATATATTTGTCCATGTTCTCATACATAACATCCATAGGAGTGCTTTTCTTGTACTGAGTAGAGTTAGGATCAATAACCTTACATACATATAAAAGTTTGTTTTGATTCTTATCAAACAACTTCTGTAACTCAGCACCTGCTTTATTTCTAAGTTTTTTAACTTCAGTTTTGATAGAAGCTGTTTCTTCAAATCTATCTAAGTAAAACTTATATTTAGGAGCCTCTTTTCTGGCCATTTCAAGTGATCCTGCTACCATACTAAAACCTCTGTTTTCAATAGCTATGAACTTAATAAGGTCATAAGGATCTGTAGCTGGTTCTAAGTATACAGGTTCATTACTGTATCTAAGTGTAATCCTATCCCAGAACTGATCATTATCAGGCTTTAATAGTTTTACTTTACTCCAAAAATCTGGGTCATTAACATCTAACACATTAGAAGCAAGTTCTTTCTCAAGCTGAGCTACTGTAGCTCTAATATTTTTGATAGCTGCTTCTCTTTCTTCAGTCGGAAGATTTTTAACCTCAGGAGCAAATTCATTTAATCCTGTAATATATCTTTTGATTCCATTATTCTCCAAGCATATAATAGGCTCTTCATGAAAGATGTTCTCAAATAATACCATACTGTATTTTTCAAGACCCATATTTGTATCTGAATTATCCAGAAAAGGTCTGATAGTAATACTACTGTTTCTTTTTAAAGACTGATGTTTATCAATCATTGTTAATGAACTCATACTGTTTTTGTTTTTGTTGTTTGTTTTTTCTTCTTCTTTCTTCTTTTTTGTAACTCTTAGTTTAAAGCCTCTAAACCACGTCAAGGTTGTTACTTCTTAGAGGATGCACCAGCAAGAATCTGCTGGCACAAGGAGTATTGCTACTCCGGGGAGAGAGGGTGTCTCTTAGAATGATCCTCCAGTAACTGGATTTCTCATTACAATTTTCAATACCTTAGTAGGGTCTTTCACCCAGATAGAAGGCATAGTCTGAGTCATAAAGACTCTATATCCATTAAAGTTACCACTAGAAGTAAACCCTTGAGTTTTACCCATGTAGTCCATTGTACCATTTTGATAGAACCACTTCAATTGATTATCCCAAGATAATTTCAATAAGAAGATGTTATCATTTGTATTATCAGTAATATCAAATACAATAAAGTTATAAGAAGATAAAGGATAACCATCAATGATTGGGTTTTCAATATCATTAGTATGAACATTATCAAAAGCAGGGTTAAGTACAAACTTAACATTTGCTAAGAAAGGAATGGTATAACTTGTAAAAGCAAAACCAAAGTTCAAATCCATAGCACTGTTACCACTAATAGCACCAATACCTGATTTGTCCATGTTAGCATACAAGGTTGTACCAGTACCTGCAGGACTGAAAGCTTCTTTCTTGATTCCTTCATTAACCATTCTCATACCAGCCATACCAGTCTGAACAATGATTTGTCTATTAGGATCTGGTCCTTTAAATTCAACTTTACCATTGTAGAAGTTGAAGATTTCAGAACGGAATAACTCAAGGTTAAAGCTACCTTTGTTGTAGATTCTTTTGTAAGAATTATCAAGCTGATTCCAAAGACCTACTGATAATCTAATATCATCCGGACCATCTTGCTTGATTCTACCACCTTGACCCCACATTAAGTAAGTCTCAATGTCATTAGCTACTTTAGATAAGTGAGCAGCTTCTAAATTTGTAACAAAAGATCTTGTAAGACTTCCATTGTCATAAGATTTTTTAACCCAGTCAGCACCCATTTTCTTAACCATATCATCAATACGGGTAATAGAAGGATCTAAGTTTTTATCAAATGATCTCCAAATTTCTGTAACTGGCACAGTACCATCTGCTTTAATACCACCTTTCATCATCATGTCTGCACGAGAAGAGATAGAGTAGTGTACGTGAGCTTCAGCACCACCAACAAAGTTGTAGTACTCACGGAAACCATTTGTCAATTCCCCGATGTCAGAGAATCTCTCTCCATATTCACCACGGGCAGAACCTTTTCTGAAGAACTTAGTACCTGGTTTAAGGTATTTCTTGTCTAAGGTTGCAGTGTTGTTGTTGTTTACTAATTGAACAGTGTATACAAAACCATCCCCTGTTGGAAGAACATCTTCTGCTGGAAGGATATAAAGCTCCAATCCTTTGTACTTGTCATAAGTGATGATATCACCATGTCCAAATACACGTCTGTTAAGCTTGATTTTGAATGATGTTCCATCAGCACCTAAAGAGGTGATAGTAGGTTCAACATCTTCTACAATGTAAGGTAGATCTTGTACAATTGGCGTCTGCCATTTATACTCCCCACGGGCGTTATCTACCATGATGGTGTTCTTACCACCAAAGGATGCCATCTGATAAAGAGGCATTTCTACCTTTTGCGTCATTGCCCATAAGTCAACAGGTCCTAAATCCATAGGCTCTGAGCTTCTAAGCATATTTAGCAAGTGGTAGGAGTCTATGTGTGAACTGGCCTTGTAGGTAGTGTCACGCAAGAATAGACCATTGTTTAATACAGGTGTACTCATTTGTTAAAAATTATTAAGGTTATCTTTTAAATATGTTTGTGTTTCTAGCTATTTTTTTCTTTACAGGTGAACCTCCTTTGTCATCCTCATCTTCTGTAACATGTGAAGATATTTTACGAGCTTCCTCTGTTTTTAGTTTTCTTACTGTGTCAACTATTACTTCATTCTTGGCTTGAGTTCTAATATGTTCTTTATAATCCTCAGGATCTGATAGTAACCATAAGGTTTCAGCTATCAAGTCATATCTTGGCTCTTTACCAAATTGGTAATCTTCTAATAGTTTACCCAGCTTATTTGTTGGTCTACCGGTAATACTTTCATATTTAACAGTAGTTAATTCATTCCATAAAAACTTTTGTCTCTTAGCATCTATTTTAACACCATTCAGTTCTCCTGGTTTAAGTGTTTCATATATGTTATTCATGTAAGCTTCTTTCTTGGCTTGTTGTTGCTGTTTAACAGCATCTTGTTGTGCAAGCTTTGCTTTTAGTACTTCTTCCTGTAAGTCATCTAACTTAGGTTTGAATTGACCAGCTTTTTTATTTATAATTCCTCCTTCTACCCATTCTTGAATCTGTTCATCTATAAGCTCTTGGTCACCATTACCAAAGTTTGTAGCTTGTAAATACTGTCTTACAATTATTTCCTGGTGTTGAGGTTCTTTAATATCTAACTCTCTTACTTCTTCAACTTGTGCAAGTGCTTTAAACAAACCTTTTAAATCTTGTCCACCTTTAGCAACATACTCTGCAGCATATTGTAATTCTTCAGGTAAGCTTTCAAAGAATTCTTTTGGAGTGTTAGTTGCTACTTCTTGACGCATGTTGTCAATATTAGCTGTCCATAATTCTTCTATGTCTTTATCACCTAAGTTTGTAAGATAATCTTCAAGTGTTTGTTTTGTTTCATCAAAGTCATCAAAAGCAAACATCTCATTACCTTCTATTCTCTTTTTAAAGAACTGTACAAGACCATTTTTATCTGTCTTAGCTCTTCCTGTTTTCTTTTTAACAGGATCAACTTCTAAATCTTCATCAGCATCTTCATCAGTTGCTAAAGCATCTAAAGTTAATTTTGCATCTGCATCAGTAACTGTAACAGTAGCATCATCATCTTCTTCTTCTTCTGCAGCATCTATGAAAGTCATATCTACTGCTTTATTAGGTGATGTAAATAAGTGAGATTTATTATCATCAGATGTAACCACACTTTCTGCACCTGGCATAGGTAGAAAATCATCAATGTTAATATTGGTATCTTCTACATTAGTATTTTCAGTACTCATTGTTTTTTATCTTTACGGGGTTGTTTCTTCTTCATATATAATCTACATAATTAAATCTAAAAGATTTAAAAGTCTATAATATTTCTTTTACAAAATATGTACTATAACGCTATACTTATTTCTTGTCATACTTGTTTTTGTTGGTTTGAGCAACTTGTAACTGTTTATTAGCAATTTTTTCACGTATCTGAAGCTCTTTATCCTTTAAAGAATTCTTCTGTTGTTCATTCATTTGCTTATGTGAAAGAGCTTCTCTTTTAAGAGCTATGTCTTCTTCTTTAGCATGCTTACTATCAAGATATTCTAAAGTATCTATATAGTCAGTTTGTTGATTACCATTGAAATCTTTAACCCCTGTATTTACAGCAGCTCTAATTTCAGCTATATACTCCTCAGATGCTCTATCAAGAGCATTTTGCTCAGCATCAAATTTCTGTTTCATCTCAAGTCTTTGAGTCTCTGCTTGCTCAATCATATTTTGAGATTGAAGTTCATGGTCTTGCATTGCTTTACCTTGAGCTTCCGTTTTCTCTTCAATAGCTTTAAGAGTATGTGTAATCTCTGCAAGAGAGTCAGCTTTAGCTAAATTACCTAAATCAAATATAGAAGCACCGGCTGTATTATTAGATAAAGCCAAGTTTCTTATTTGTTCCATAAGTTGTCTCTGATTAACTTTAGAAGAGCAGAATACATTGATGTCTCTAAGCAAGAGATCTTTACCATTCATTTCAAAATTAATCTTCTCATCTATAGAAGTCATATATTGTAGTCTAATACTAGGATTAGTAGACTGATAGAATTGAGCTAAGTCAGTACGCATTTGGTGTACTCTTGGCATCAAGTGCTCAGAGTGATCCACAAAGTACATCTCTGTCTGAGAGTAACTTGCAGCCAGGTTTTGTTCCACACCGGTTGCTGTCTGTTGTCCTGTAGCAGCGCCAAGTCGCTCAGGAGTAATACCTATTACTTCAAAAGCTTGTTGCTTAAAGTAATTAGATAACTGTACTCTTGAAAGTAATCTTTGTGTCTGTTCTAAGTTTAGTACTTGAAAATGTTGGAAATTCATACCATTCTCTGTATTGGTAATAGAAGTATCCAAAGGAAGCATTTGGAAGTCTTTCATGGCAACATAAGCTTTAGCAAAGTTATGTTTACCCCAGTCTTCTCCCATACTATGTTTAGGTAAAGCATTTTGATCTAAAAGAATTACTGTACCTAATTCATCTACTAATATGTCAGCTATCTGATTATTAGTAAGATTAAATCCAATTTGGAAAGGTTCCATCTTATTTACCAAAGCTCTTGAGTGTGTATTTCTATCATGGAAGACAGCTCCTTCTACAGGAAGCTTACAACCATATAAACTACTATCACCTTTAAACTGAAACTTAATTGGTCCAAGTCCTAAGTACATAGGCTGGAAACCATTAGCATCATTATTACCATAATAACTAGGTCTGTTAGGGCCTATCTTAACTCCTCCATACGTATGGTTTATCCATATCCATTCAACATGGTCACCAAATATAAGATTCTCTAATCTCTTTCCTTTAAGTACAGTTGTATCATAAACAGGTTTATCTGTAACTCTAAATGTTTCATCAACTATAGACTGAGTCATTCCACCATCTGGTCCAATAGTAGTTCTATGTCCCAACATTCTTTGGGATTTCCAGTATGCAGTAGTAACTCTTAGTAAGCTATAATTCTGAAGGTCTGATAAATCTTCAGACTGATTAAGTATTTTATATATAATATCTTCTCCCATTCCCATCATACTATCAGCACTATGGAAAGCCATAAACTGACGCATGCCTAAAGAAGGTCCTTCAACATTCCAATCATGAGATTTAGTAGCATCATAGAAACTACCATCATTCTGTACTCCTGGTAACATATATCCGGCACCTTGTACAGGATAAATAACTTCTAATGACTGCAGCTGATCCTTAGTCATCATATAACCATACTTATCTATAGCATCAGCAATAGTTATTAAATCTATTTTACCAACCCAGTTACCCTGAGAAATATATCTTGCTTCAGGAGACTTGTGATAAAAGGTTAATACAGGATTCCATAATTCAATATCATAGTCATCCTCATTAAGTTTAAAGTGCCAGAACTCTCTATCAGTAATAAGCATATCCTTAAAGGCCATATTCTCAAGCTCTTTAAGGTAAAATCTTTCTGTATCTACATTATGTTGGTGAGTAGCCCATTGTTCACTAAGAGATTTGTAATCTTTTTTGAAAGTTTGTTCAATTTGAGGAAGAGATTTAATATTCTCAGGCGCCATCATTTGTTGTGCCTCTTCATCTTCTTCAGTTAAACCCATCTCTTTCATGGTTTGTCTCATAATGTTTTCACCATAAGCAACAACATTTTCCTCAACCATCTCCATCTTAGCTCCTAACATCTCATTATAAGAGATGTCATCTACTGATAAATAAGTAATTTTATCATTTCTTTTTGCAAACTCTCCTGCAAGTACATTGATAACATTAGGTATAATAGGAAAGAACTTTAACTCAAAAGCTGAATCATTCTCTTTTGTAAGGATATCAACTATCTCAGCATTCTCATTATCTTCACAGACAATGTAATCTGACTTGTCAATAATACCATTAGCAAGTTTATAATTCTTAAGTAATCTTCTTGAAGTTCTTCTTAGTTGTTTTAACCCTTGCATCTCTAACCAATCCATATTCCAGGCTCCCCATTCTTGTGTCTTTTGAGAGGTAAGTATAAATTGTATAGGACGGGTTAAGGTACCCATCCTGTTATATTCTGAAGTTGCTCCAGCTTTAAGCTGTAATGCATTAAAAATTTTAGGCATTATCTTAAGTTTTTAAATGGGTTATGAGGCTTTTTCATGGTATCAGATAGCCCTTTTCCTGAGCCTATATGTCTAAACGGACTCACTCTCAATTTAGCATAATTATTCTGATTTTGCAAATTATCACTGTCTTCTCTTTCTATTCTTCTACTGTATCCTCTATTAGAACTTTGTACCTGGGCAAAAGCAACCATAGCACAAAAAGCTACAAGTCTATCCACGTTAAGTCCATCTCTATAAGCAAGCATCTCTTTAAGAAGCATTATATCAGGAATTCTTTCTATACCATAAGTAGTCTTTACTATGGTACCATCAGTCTTAGTTTCATAATCTAAGTGTTCTTCTATGAACTGTTGTGCATAAGAAACAAGATTACTCTTGAAGAGTGTCCCAACATTTCTCCATCCATATTCTTGAAATACATTAGCATTAGCTTGTAATTCTTTAAGGAATAATATCTGACTTTTAGGAACTAAATATTTCTGCTTTCTCTTAGAGATCATGTATTGAATAAATAAACTAATATTATTCTCTACTATAGTCCAGGCATTGTACCATTCTATCATTAATTCAAGTCTCTCATGAGTCTTATTTAAGTCATCAAATCTACCACACCATGCAGCAACTATTTTATCCGGTTCTATAGTTGAGTCTATACTACCATCTGACTTATGTTTTATTACTTCCTGCGCTGTTTTATAAATGTAAATAGAACAGAGTGATTCAGAAGTAGTTGTCTTACCCTCTGATACAGGGTCAATAGAAGCATAATAAGTTCCAAACTCTGGATTCTTAGATAAAGGTTTCTCCCAACAAACTATAACTCCTTCTTTGTGTTCAGTCTTTGGAGATATAGGAAATTCTGATATAGGAATATGTTTAGAGAGCTTACTTATAACTTCTCCTTTATCATCTCTCTCAAGCTCTATATAATCTTTATGGTAAGTATCATCCTCTATTCTTCTTATCTGTGCTGTAACTAGCCCAGGATTAAACTTAGCAAGTTTTCTACTAGCAAAAGCTTCATCAATATTTGTAGGCTTTTGTGAGATACGTAACTGATAATCTTCTGGGTCAAGTGATTTCTTCCAGATAATTCTTTCTGCATATATCATTTCTAAAGCTTTTTCAACTTCAGAGTTTCCATATTCATCTATACATGGAATCATTGACCACTGTTCAGGTATAAATAAAGCTCTTATACCTACTTCCCCTTTATCATTTATAAGATTAGTTTCTATACCTAGTACATCTTTACTCTCAGGGCGCTCTATCATCTTTCTTAAAGGCTCACACTGATCCAAATCCCCAACAGATCCTGCTGCAATAAACTGGCCTGTATAAATCATACCAGACTTCATAGCTGGTAATAAGTATTCTATAGTCTGGTTCATCTTAGGAGCAATCCCTGCCTCTTCATGAAAGAAGAAGGTACAAGGTCCCCCAACACCATTAGTTGGATCCTTATCAAGGATAAGACCCATAATAACAGATTTTAAACCTATATCTTTTTTTCTGCCTGATTCATTAATCTCAATCTTCTGCTCCCAGTTAAATATCTTATCCGGAGTACAAGGTCTGTACCAGGCTGTATAACTATTTAAGAAGTTTCTATACTCCTCAAGAAAACGCCATGTACCTTTCTCACCAATATAATCCTTAAGAGAACCTGCTATCTTGTTAATAGAACCTTCCTCAAACCAGAAGTAATTAATCATCTTGGCACCATGATAGTAACTGGAAGCTATCTGACGCTTCTTAAGTATTACTCCATGCTTGTAACTATATCTGGCTATATCCTCATAAAGAGCCATATGATACTGGGCATCTCTAATTTTAGCAAAACCAAATCTTGAAATCTCTTTATTATAGATAGGAAGAAAATTAAGCCACATGTAATAATCTCTGGTAAGATACCATGATGCTTTTTTATTCTTAAATATAACTCCTTGTCTGCACTTCTCTTTTTCAGTATCCCAATATGTCTTATAATCCTTAGACCTCATAGGAGCAAAGCAATATATCTTACCATTTTTTTCAAAATTTAAAGCCTGTTCATTAAACTTAAGTGATGTTTCATCAAAGTTATATTCACCAGGTACTTTAAATATAGACCAAAGGTAAGCTAGAAAATCTTCCCTTGTTTCAAAATCAGTGTAAGACCACTCCTTTGTGGTATCATCATATGTTGGGATATGTATAAACATTAAGAGATAATTTTTTTAATAAGCTCTACTATAGTATGAAAGTCTTCATGTACAAAAACAGGGAACTTAGTAGCTCCCCCATTCCAGTAATTTGTTGTATCATCCCTGTGGAATCCTGTCCACTTTCCTGTGTGATGGTTATAGTGAAATAACCAGTTATATAATTTATCCATTGTCTTTATCATTTTGAATTACATGTATGGTACTCTTATCAAATACTACAAAATCCTTAAAAGCATTATCAAGAGCTTCTTTTACCATCTTACAACTTGAACATTTATCATTTTTACAAAAGGTAAATGTATTATCAGGAGAGATAGCTCCTCTTTCTATACATCCTCTCCATACTTTTATTTCCCTTTGTTTTGGTATTCTATCTGTGAGGTGTTTTTCTATTTCTTCCCTTGAAGGAAGTTTAAATTTTTCTTCTTCCATTATTTCTATGATTTAGTGTCCATCTTTAATCCTTCATGTGTCCAGCTTTGATCTTGTATCAGTCTATAAGTTCTTACTACTGCAAAATTTATAAGTTTAAAATATTCAAATTTAAGGCCATAAGCTTTTGCATCTATATTTGTTAATACAGACTTTTGTATAGCTTCAGGTGAGATATCATCTATATTATGTTTATAGACATAATCTGATATCTCACTCATTACCATATTTGATATTGTAAGTTCCGGGTGAAATAAAGTGTTATATAATAATTCAACTGAATTAATACTATAACCTATAGAACCACTAAGGGTAATGGTTTTTAAATCTTTACTTGTGACAGTCTGTACAGTTAAATCTATAACTCTTAATCTTGTTTCCTGTATATATACACTATCAAAATAAGGTAGTCTAAAATATATACCAGGATTTAATAATTTTGTGTTTTTACCACATCTTATTCTAATACCTTGTTCCCAAGGTTGAACTATAATCCATATTTTTATAGCATTAAAAATATATTCAAAAAAATCTTTTACCTGATTCATTATTTCTCTTGGTCATATGCTATTTGTGCATTACCTCTTACTTGTGATTTTTGTTCTTCCATAAGGTCTTTGTACGCTCCTTTGAAGGAAAGTCTAATTTGTTCAAACTTTGCTGCAGCATTAACAAGAGAGTTAATGTTACCATCTCTCCCGTGCTGAATCTCAGTAGTCTCCATATATTTAGCGAGCCTGTCAAGCATACTCTTGATACCCATATAAGCCCTAAAAGTAGCAGTCTGATAGAGTCTTTCACAAAGTGCTCTAGCTTTGAGGACAATATCATCTTCAGTGCTAAAATTGACAGGAAGCTGCGAAAATATAAGTTCTTCTTTCTCATGTTCAGGAACTTCAAAAAAAGGATTGAGATCTGGATTAGGACATGTCATATAAAAAAGATAAGCATATACATTTGCAAAATCCTCAGGATATGCATCCATAACTACAGCTAAGTCTTTTAAGGTGTAACAATGTTCAGTAGGTACTACAACCCCGTTGTTAATATCAAATAGTCTTATCATTAGTGTTTTTTCTTTACTTTATCTTTGTTACTTTCATACCATTTTAATATGGATATTACTTCGCTCTTCATATAAGGAAGCTCATAAGGAACTACTTCTTTTACAATAGGATCACCTGTTGATGAAAGTTTTATTACCGGATATCCATATTGATCTGTAAAGTCTTCTTCTTCAAATTTTATATGGTGTATAATAAGTTTCCCTGGCTTTAAATTAGGATTATGCTTCAGTATAATATACATATAAATACTGAGCTGAAGGTTATAGTGGTTTAGGTTACAGTCATCTAAGTGAGATAAAGGCCCCAGCATTTTCTTAGAAATACCTTCCCATGACTTAAAAGATTCTGTATCAATCTTCTTATTAGTCTTGTAATCTATAATATCAACAGTATTATCTATTACCTCAACTCTGTCAGACTGACCACATATACCTGCAGACTTTAAATAAACCATATGCTCAGGATATATTCCATTTATAAGTCTTTGTAAAGGAGCAAGCTTCTTACCATTATTATCAATTAAAGGTCTTATAACAGGAAGCACTGATTCATGTCTTACTATAGTGTCACAGTTTACTATATCTTGTTCTCTCTGGTCATGATACCAATTACCTAAGGTACATGCTCTTTCTGATTCTTTTTTCCATATCTCCTGAATTAATTGAGGAGTCATTCCATACCATTTATTAGTCTTACTTTTTTTCAGTGAACACTTTTCCGAGATAGCTTTAGCATCAAAAGGTTGTTTAAGTGCTGATAATAAAGTAGTTACACTAACCCATGAAGTTTTATCTTCCGGATCTATAGAGGTATAAGAGTGGGTGTTTGCTTCAAATACTATAGCCATCTTATTTTCTTATTTTTTTATTTAATTCTGCTTCTTCTTCTGGAGTAAGTTCTGCTTTCCAGAAGTTCTTAGGGCATGCTGATGATAAACTTCTTGTCTTAAAAGCAAGGCTACATCCACATTCTGCACAACAGGGTTGAGTACCTGCCATAGCACATTTAGTGCCTTCAGTATCTAAAAACTCACATGAGTCACAGATAGTTTGTCTTGTTGCAGCAATGATTTCAACATGCTGCTTTCTAAAGATATTATTCTTGATACCTTCAAGAATCCTCCCTCTCTCCTTCCAAATCTTGATTAAGTTTGCCATTGATATATTCTTTTCTTTTTTGTCTTATGTTATTTTTTTTATCTTCTTCTACTGTCATTATATTCTTCATATCAGTAAGAATATCTATTTGCTTCTTTGATGTGAGTATAGCCTCATACATCCTTACTGATATAGCCTCATCTCTTTCAAGTCTCGCTATAAAATTAGTATGCTTGTCAATCATATCAGATAGTGACTTCTTCTTAATTACAAAAGTTCCCAGATTGGGAACCCACAGTGAATGGAAAAAACACTGTGACATCTTCTTTTGCAGTTCCTGATAAAAGAACAACACAAGATCATCAACAGCCTCAGTTGGCAAGTTCAAGTCTTGTGCAGTTTTCTCTACCAGAGATTTACGTTTGAGTGGATTCAATTCCTAAATAATTAAAATCCAACAATATGTTACCTTTAGAATATATCTCAATATCAGGATTAAGTACTATAGTCTTTCTACCTGTTGAGGTTTTACTGATTATATTTCTTTTTTCCAGTTTCACTATTCTGTTTCTTACATTCTGTGCTCTTGTTGATAAATCCTGAGGCTTTGATTCAGGATACAATATCTTTGCTGCATCAGAACAGAAGGGACCTAATTCCATAGGACCCCACATAACCAATAAAGTAAGTATCTCTAAATCTGATTGAATCAGGTACTCTTTCTTAAAGAACATTACTTCTGTAAGAATTTGATACCTGATTATATCAACAATACTCATTCTAAGTTTTCTATTTACTTTCTTAACTTCCATTTCTTTTCTTTAGTCTTTGTAGCGGGGTTGGGAGTCGAACCCAAAGCTTAGGGACATGAACCCTACGTGTTACCTTTACACCACCCAGCGTTGTACCATTTAGTTATACTCAAGATCTAATATCTTACCAACCAAATCACTTCTATGATTTTCTTTAAGCTTAATCCACTCTATACCATCTAAAGTTTTTGCAAGATTAATAACATAAGACAAACCTGTTAAACCTTCATTAGTATCCTGTTGCTCATTATCACCATTAATTATAATCTTTCCTGTCTTTCCAAGTCTTGTAAGAATAGCCAACATCTCCTGCTTAGTAAGGTTTTGGGCTTCTTCAACAATAAGTACATCCTCTATAGTCTTACCTCTGATAAACTGGATAGGTAAAGCATCTACTCTACGAGTCTTTACAAATTCATCTATCTTCTCCTGGTCCATACATTTATACATGTTTTCAACCAAAGCTTCTATATAAGGATTAAACTTATCATCTAAACTTCCTGGTAAGAACCCTAGTGACTTACCTACTTCAATAGCAGATCTTGTCACCAGGATTTTGTTACACTCTTTCTTATTTAGAAAGTCAAGTGCTGCAATAACAGCAACTAAGGACTTTCCACAACCAGCTCTACCTGTTATAACAACTATCTGATTATCTATAATTAACTGCTTAGCTAATTTTTGCTCTTCATTTAAGGAGACTTTGTATTTAATATCACTCTTTCTTGGTCTGTTGGCTTCTTTCATTTCTGAGGGTTTTTGGTTTACCAAACTATATCTATGTCTGATTCATTTACCATAATCTTAAAGTCCTCCCCAATGGGGACAAGCTCTGGGTTCTGGAGAAGGTAAGAAGAAAGATAAACTCTATCCCCTGGCTTACACTTTTGTACTTCTTCTGCTGTGGCATATACTTCAAGCTTACTCCACTTCTCAGTGGCTTTCTTAATCTCTTCAGCTTCCATGGCTTTCTTAGTTTCCTCACCTATCATAAGAGATGATTTAGACTCTTCCATTGCTGGCCTGTTAATTAGGATTTTTCTTCCTTGTAATTTCATGATTTTTTGTTGTTTACTATATTATCAATATTATCAATAGTCTTGTTAGTGCTCTTAAGACTATCATCTAAATTACCAAGTTCTATCTGCAAATCAGCAATCTGCATCTTAAGCTCATTTTTATAATCAGCTTGTTTACCATGAAGTTTCTCTAACTCTTTTTGCATTAAGGTAAAGACTCCTAAAATCTTTTGCTTCTCTTCCTGTAAGGAAGTAAAGCTAGTTGGTTTTACTCTATTAAACATGGTTTATACAGGTTTCAGTGTAGGTTCCATTACTGCTACAGTATCTCCTACTTTAATTCCATTAGCTGATAAGTCCGGATTATTATCTAAATCTTCCTGAGTTACTATATGATCTACAGAATTCTCTTGTGGTCTTTTAGCAGGGCCATCCTGTGCTGCTGCTGGAGGATTAGTAAAATAAGCTACTTTTGCATTAGCTTCTGTTCTTCGTGCATCAGCTTCTGCTGTGCCTGCTAATAGTTCTGCTAACTCTTTTCTTAGTTTAGCTACTTCAATTTGTTCTGCGTAGAACTTAATAACCTGCTCTTTAGTAGGTTCTTGTACTTTGGTTTTGTTTTCTGTGTCCATAATTAATCAGCTTTAATAAAATCAATATAATATTCTCCCATTTCAAATACAGCTTCGTCATTTGTAACTGTAAGTTTAATCTCTCCAGCAGGAGTATAGGTTGAGAAAGATTTGTTTTCCTCTGAACCAGTGATGACTGGCTGCATAGTTATCTGTCTGCCTCCACCATTACCATAAGTAGTAATAGAAGCTACATTAAACTTTGTTCTAATCTTGTGTGACATAATTTAAGTGTTTAAAGTTTACAGTACAAATATATAAAATAAAGTTTAACTTTTACAAATTTATTATATATATTTGTAGTGTATAATTATTAAATATAATAGACATGAGTAAAATTGAAGTTTTAAAGTTTTATGCAGACTGGTGTGGACCCTGCAGAACTCTTAGTAAAGTACTTGAAGGAAAAGAAGGAATCCAGGAGATTAACATAGATGTAGAACATGAGATAGCAGTTAGACACAATGTAAGAAGAATACCAACTTTAGTATTTCTAAAAGATGGAGTGGAGAAATACAGATCTACAGGTTTAATAACAGTGTATGAATATAATGTCATCATGGAAAAACTTATGACAAGTAATAAACCAGTAGAAGAAATAGAAGTATTTGGTGCCCAGATAGTGGCCCACATGAAAGATGCAATAGATAAACCACAAACAACAGAAGAATAATGGCTATAGTAGTAAAATGCCCTTTAAGTTATGGACAGATAGTATATGTAAAAACTGATACACACCAGGATCCAAGACAAGTAATAGGAGTGATGGGAACAGCTGATGGAGGAATCCTCATAAAGCTTACAGCAGATGGAGAAGCCGGGTGGTTCTATGAATGCGAAATAACAGTAGAAAGAAACATACTCATGGTAACAGATAACTAAGAAAGAAGAAAGCTGGTCTGCAGAGAGCTAGTAACCTTTCTATATAAACCTCACTAGGGATAGTGGGGTTTTCTTTTGGAGTAAAGTCAAAAAATTTTATAAATATTTCTAGCTGAGGGATACAGTAATCTATAAGTGAGTGAATATAAGTACTCCCCCCATAACAACTCCCCACCACCCAAAGTCAACCTTCCCTACCCCCCTTGATTTAGATATATTTTTAACTTTAATCCTTATATTATGAAAAATTCAGTGCAACAAAAAGTATTTATTGCTCCGCAACTCAACAGAGATACACAAGAGAGAGTTTTGTGTCAATCTTATGTTAACAACAGTTTCTTCGACACAACTTTAAACAGACAAGTTGAAGAGGGTGTTACAAGAATATTCTTAGTACATAAAGAGCGCAAGATGAATGCCATCACCAAGCGTCCTGTTACTAAGACTAGACGTGTAGCTGTTGACTTACCAACTCTTGACAAATCTGAAGTGTATGATTACATCACAGAGTTGTTAGACACAGACGCGGTAGGCACACCTGTTGGCAACCCACAAGAGTGGTTTGATGACCTCATTGATAATGATGTGAGAATTCAAATCAAAGGTTGTAAAATCATTGTGCAAGAGTTTGCCTTGAGCATCAATAAGTATGTTCGCAATGGACATGACAAGTTCCTTAAAGCTTGTATGGAAACTTTAGCTCGCTATCAGCAAAGCGAAGTATTCAGATACAACTTCGAGATAGTTATCAGAAGAGCAGTAAGACTTGTTAATGACAAGCTCTTGCTTAAGCTTATGGATAGCAAAACAGGTTTGTTTAACCCAAGTTTAATCTTGACTCTTGACAACGCAACACAAGCTAGCATAGCAAGTGCTATTAGTGATGTTCTGTTTGGTAGCAAAGAGATAAATGGTAAGTTGAAAAGACCAAACAGAAATGCTCCTTGCCTTAAGACTAAAGCAGGAGAGTATATCCTTACTTGTCAACTATTTTGCGACAATGTTGAAGAGGCAGATAAATATGCTGATATCTTCATTGAGCATGATAAAGACAACAAGGAAACTAAAGAATATCTTCAGTCTCAACGTGTGGCTCGTATCAACAACTCTCTTGTAGAAGAAGAGGAAGAGGCAGACACAACTAATGCTACAGCTAACTTAGCAGGCGGAGAGGCAGAAGAAGACAAACAATAGTTAGTCTCTAGTTACTTATTACACCATTCACAACCCTTTGGGTTGTGTTTGGCTGTAGTGGGTATTCATGGAGTAGTGTGTATTAATAGTTTTTTGTTTTATTCTCAAAGAAACTAATGTTTTATTAAGAATAATTCAAACATATTTGTCTCCACTCGAGGGGTAATTATGAATACTTCAATAAAGTAATACACTAGTCAACCATGAAGAGATAGTTTTTTGGTTAAATCAATAGTTAAAAGTGTAAGAAAGTTAGTGGTGATAACACCTCACACACAAAACTAACTCTCTCTAAACTCTCCAAATACCACCAAAAAACCACGCACTATATAGCATATGCTTGTCAAGTGTAAGCAAAACATCAATAATAACTACTAAACTGTAAGCTATGATAACAACCTATGAAGTATGGATTGAAGGTAATGGAGATATTTATAGAGGATTCTCTAACGAGTATGTATCAACACATCTTGATAAAGCTATTGCTGATAAAGTAGCTTTTGATAACAGAGGTTATGTCTGGGGCTGATATTATTACAGTAAGATACAATCAAGACTGGGATCCAACAACAATTAACCAGGATGCTCTTGAACTGATGTATAAGCATCATTTAGATGTGTATAACCTTATTCCTAAAGGTATAGCTATACTAAAAACTGATTAAAACAATCTTAAAAAATTCAATATTATGTCAACAATAAAAAAAACTCCTTGGACTCCTTGGCATTCTTCTTCTGCGAGTCCTACAAGTGATAATTCAAGTAAAGCACAAGTTGTTCCAGTAAAAAAAACTCCTGATCAAATAACTGAAACACATCTTGAAAACTATATAAATTTTGGTCTTCGAGCAGAAAAAAAGAATAGTGCAGGAGGAAATATATTAAATGTTATTAGTATAACTCCACAAACAAGAGGTACTTTTGTTGCAGAGATGAAAGATAGATTAGGTAGAGATATAAGAGCCTATGTTTATGATGTAGTGCCTCATTTAGTTCCTTTGAAAGAGTTTATAAACATTGATGAGATCACAGATATTATGACTGGTGGAGAAATAATCATGGCAAGATACAAAGAAGAGAACTGGATGGATAAAATAAGTCCAGAAGCTCTTACATGTATGTATAAGCATCACATTGATGTATTTGATCTAATTGATTATAAACTTGCAGTTAGTAAACAAAAATAATTCATCTAATACCTTACAATTATGTATCCAACAATAATACTTTTTTTTGCTTTAATATTTACTTTTGTATATCTCATAAGATTTTTTAACTGTGAGATTAACTACACAAGAGTTAAACAAGTTCCTATTGACGACTCAACATCAGAAATATTACTATTTCTTGTAGCTTTATTCTGGTCTTGGTTATTTTATCTTTTACACTAGTAGTTATGAGAACAGATGTACAACTACTTAAACTAGTACTTGAAAAACTAGATAAGACTACCAATCTTACTGCTGGCTTATGTTATTTTGTAAGACAAGTCCGGGTAGAAAAAGAGCTGATAGATGAAGAATTTGCAAGACTAGACCAGATTATTGAGAAAAATAAACCTAATGTTTTTACAGTATTTAACATATTCTGTATAATTCATTATTTACATGCTTATATTCTTGATCCTCAGTATTATTATACACAGAGTTATATATGGCCAAGAAAAGCTTATTTAAGACATCTCATAAGAGTGTATAAGAAGTATGATAATTCTAAAGAACAATATTATGTCTAAAACTAATCATGAACTACTAGTATTTGTTCTTAAGCAACTTAAGGATGAAAAACCTTTTAAAGGAGGATTGTGTCATTTTATAAGTAATTTGTGGCACAAAGAGCTTGTTACTGTTGAAGAGTTTGAAAGATTTAAGTCTATTATATTTTTTAATATACCTAATAGATTTACTATCTGGAATCTTTATCATATTATTTATTATACACCTGATATTCACTGGTGGAGAGTAAGTAAGAAATCCCCGCGTAAAGTTTATCTAAGGTATTTGATAAGACTTAATAAGAAAAAACCCTTTATTATAAAAGAAAGAGCAAAAAATACCACAACAACCAGTAGAACTGGTGTAGAATAACACAATAGGCTGCATAACTCAGAGGCACCGTGATTAAGGTTTTTGTTGAATTCCCTTTCCCTACGATGCCCTGAGGTAGCTTATTGTTCCCTATGTGTCGGGAAGATTATGAATCTTATATACCACACCTCTATATGCATCATCTCTTGTAGGTTAATGATGTTTTGAAGGTTGATGATGTCTGAGGTGTGTATTATTACCTGGCACTAACTTTAACAGCTGTACAACTACTCTCTGTTTGCTTACAGAGGGTAGGGCTGTTATTAACTAACTCTTATCTATAACATATTACAGAGTGCAGAATCACACTAAATAGTAATAAACTGTATAACAAGTAGACTGCGAAGTCAGGATAAATAGTAAACTACTATTGTTATAGATTATAAAACAAACTCACCATGACAAAAGATCCAATTTTATTACTTATTTATACATTTGTAGCTTTTTTCTTTTGCTACTTAATCTGGAGAAGTTTATTTAGAAACACTCTTGAGTATTCTGATAGAAGTATTAATGAACTGTATAAGTTACTTTATCATCATATTAAGGATAAACCTTATATAGATGGTTTATGTCTTCAAATATCATTATTACATACTAATAATTTTATAAGTGATAGAGAAAATACTAAACTTATTCGTGATTTTATATCTCAAAGACCTTGTAAACACAGGCATTCTGAGTTTTATAATCATGATTTATATGATAAAACTCTAACTTCATCTTACTGGTGGAATTATGTCTCAGGAGCAGATGAAGAAAGTACACTTCAAAGAAAGAAATTCATAGCTAAAATGATAGCTGTAACAAAATAAAGATAACATGTAAAGTGTAGTAGGCTGCTTATGGCTATTTCTTCCCTAGTCTGACCGCTCGTGGCCACTACACTTTGTTATCAAAACAACTAACTCTAACAAATTTAAACTTTAAATATCATGAAGTTAACACAAGCTTTAAAACAAAAAAAGAAACTTATAGCTGCTGCTGATAAGTATTTTAAAAGATTTACTGCAGCAAATTCACATGAAGTGAGTAAAACTCCTACATATGATGCTAAAGAGAATTATGACTTATGGAGAGAAACCATTAAGAAATTAATTACTCTTAAAGCACAAATCCAAATTACTAATGGTCCTATTCTAGGTAAAATTTATGAGCTTGCTGAGCTTAAAAATATAGTTAGTAAACTTAAAAGTACAAACTGTAATAAAGGTTTGGTTGAAAAAGGTGGAGGATATGGTGTAGCAAGCGTAGATGTAGAATATACTGCATGGCTTACTGAGAAACAAAGAGATGATAATGTTGATGACCTTGAAGAAAGAATAGAAATTATTCAATCTGAAATTGAGGCTTTCAATGCTACTACAGAGATGCTGTAGAAAATAACACAGACAAGAGAATACAGAAGTAAGAGTATTAGTAGTACTATACTACAGAACCGCAAGGTTATGTGATATCACCAACTCTGTAAAGGCAATGGCCTAGATGATGATGAAGAACTCTTTTTTCAAAGTTCAAGGAATCAATTCTCAATTATTAAGACTCAAGATACTCCTTCCATGAACGTATTTTTGCTTCTTTTCTTGTTTGTAACAATAAACTTAGGTGAGTTGAGGGGTTGTGATATCTGGATAGGTATGTAAGGCCTCGTGTATTTATAACTGAAGTCCCAATGAAGCAACTCCTCTTTTTTTAACTAATTAGTTTTTAATAAAATAACAATATCATGTCACAAACTGTTAAAATAACACACTATATAGGTAAGGATAAACAGAATAGAGATCTATTTATTATTGCTGTACCTGAACAAGAAAAATATGATGGTAATCCTTCTGAAGAATTTATAACTGTAGCACATGATTATGTGATGTTTACAGGTCCTTGTAATTTTCAAACAGAAAATGATGTTAAATTACCTGAATCACAAAACAGAGGTGCTTCTAATTGGGTATCATCAAGAGCTTCTTTACAAATTTCTATAAGAGATATGTTTGATGTAGTTTTACCTTTTTTACAAAAGCATAAATATTTACAACCAGAACATTTTGAAGATAGAATATATAAAGGAGATACTTCTTTTGCTTACGTTTATCATGGTAGTATTATAAAATATTATGAAGATGGTAAAAAGATGGTTGCTTACAGACACAGTGGTAGTAAAGATTATTCATATATGGAAGCTGAAGAATTTGATAAAATCAAGTCAACATTAATTTTAGGTGTACCTGAATCAAGAAAAGAATCCTTTAAAAAATATTTAGATAAAGAAAATGAGTAATACTAAACTTTTAACAGCTGCTGAAGAAATCAAGGATATCCTTAGAAAGTATGATATTGCCGGTGCAGTAGCATTGCACACAACACCAGGAGATGGTGAGTATTTCGTACATCTTAATACTAGTTACTCATGTGCTTTTTTTGTAGAAGATGATGAAGTTAGAATCAGAGCTAAGGTTGAAGATTTTGCTAGTAAAGAAGAATGTTATCTTAAACAGCAGAATACATCTAATATGCTTAAGATTCTTGCTGATACTACTGCTATAAATTTCAGTATACTCTCAGAGTTATCTAATACCATTGATAAAGCTACAGGTGCAGAACACTCAGAGCCTATTATAGGTCCAACAAAACTTTAAAAACAACTCTCTAACACTTAAATAATCATGAGAAGATTAACAATTCACCTTAACCATGTTGAGAAATCAGGTGGTAAGTCTTATAATACTCTTGCATACATTGTAACATCAGAAAAGCAGGAAAATGCTATTATTTCAAAGCATGGAGAAAATGTAAAGAAGTATTACTTCAGTTTCTTAAACTAAAATTTTTAGACCATGGATGATAATACATTATCTGCTATTGAAGCAGTATGCTCAGCAGTGGCTTTTATAGCCTTTATTTATCTTGTACTTAAAGATGATTAGAAAATACATGAAGTGTGGTGCTTACAGAAGATAAGTGGAATTATGCCTGTAGCACACGTTCATATTACACTTCATTTATTTTTTAATTTAAAATTCTATATATGAATTGTAAACATTATAACAGAACAGAAATTTCTAAGAAAAGTGTGAGTCAAGATTACTTTTATGTTTCATATCATTGTAATGATTGTAATAAAGACTTTAAAAGAAGTGTAATAAAATTTGTATATAACCATCAAAAAAATAATCATGTCAACAACAAATAACTTTAACTTTGGAAAGTTCCTAGGTTATCCTGACTGCTGTATTGAAGCATTTGGTGATGTAGCTATTCCTTTTGTATTACGCCCACAACTTACTCAGATGATGACAGTAAATGGTTTTCTACCATGTGTAAGCTGTGCAGAAAAACTCTTTAATAAAGAGACTACTTATGATGAGCTTATAAATCCTAACAGAAAATGTTCTATTCCTTTTAAAGAAGAAACAACTGTTGCAGAGGATGATATAATAGGACAAGAGTTAGATCAAATAAGAGAGTAATTATGACTAAGATAATAGTATATAGTGATATTTCTGATGAACTTACTCAAGAACAAATAACAGCTTTTAAACAACTTTATAACAAACTTATGAAAAAATTCACCATTTTCTATAGAGATTCTATAGGAAGAAAAAACCAGGCAGAAAGATTTGGATATGATTCAGATGATGCCAGAAGAAAGTTCAACATACTATATGTAGGATGTACTATCCTTGATATAGTGTAAATTCACCTAAAACAAAACCTTAAAAACAAAAAATCATGTTAACATCTATTTTACTCGTTATTTTTATCCTCATATTTGGAGGACTGATTTTACAAAACAAGCTTCACATTATTGTAAGAAGAACTGGAGCTGATACTGTTTTAAACTATAAAGCTATAGCTATTGGTATAGTATGTCTTGTAGTAATATTTATACAACCTTATGCTTTAAAGAAAATTGAAGCTGGTTATCAAGGATTACTTGTAAATCTTATAGGTGATAGCCGTGGTGCAAGCTCTATAAAAGAAATTTCTGGTTGGAAAGTATACAACACTTGGACAGAGGAAATACATCAGATACCACTTGATCAAAGAAGTATTAGATATGGAGAACAACCTAGTGTTGCTAAAGGAGGATTTGCTTTAAAGATATTTCCTTCATTTAACTACTCTGTAAAAACAGGTACTACAGCAGAAATGTTTACTAATCTAAGAACTGCATTCAGATCAGGTAATGGTCTTGAAACCATAGAACAAGGATGGCTTGAAATAGCTATATTAGGCGCTGTAAATGACGTTACTAATTCATGGAAGGTAGAAGACATTTTTAATAAAAAAACTGAATTTGAAATAGCTATACAGCTTGAAGCTAATAAAAGAGTAGGTAAATGGTTTAAAGTATCACAACTAAGAACTAATATGCCACCTCCAAGTTCTATTGCTAAATCTATAGCAGATAAAGCTGCTGCAGAATATGATGCACAGAAATGGATGGCAAAAGCTAAAGCAGCTGATGCAGAAAAAGAGCAAAAGATTGCTGTTGCCAGAGGAGATTCTGCTAGAGTAGTTATTACAGCAAGTGCTAGTGCTAAAGCTATGAAGCTTAGAAAACAAGAGCTTACTCCTTTATACATAGAGTATCTTAAATGGGTAGATGTAAATCCTGATGTACCAAGAGTACCTAGTACTCAGTTAGGAAGAGATACTTCAGTAATACTTAATCCTAAATAAGATGAAAATCAAAATACTAAAACTGGGCACTATTGTAAAAGATAGTGCTACAGGAGTAGAAGGTATGCTTACTATAGTAGCTACAGACATGGATGGTTCACATTTATACATGTTTCAACCACGAGGACTTAATCCTAAAACAGGAGCACCTGTTGATAGAATGGTAATAGCAACAGCAAGAATTGTAGGAGGAGAAGAAATTGAAGTAGACTTACCGGTAGAAATACTTGGAACTATAGCTGAAGATTTAGCAACGGGTTTTACTGGTATGATTATACAACTTGATTATCATATAAATGGATGTATCCATGTTGATATTAAACCTGTAGGTGTTATCGCAGAAACTGGTACTACTATAGAATCACAGAGTTTTGATCTTAGAAGAATTAAAGGTGATAAAATCAAACCTCTTGCAGAAGAAGCGCTTGAAGAAAGTAAAAAGAAAACTCCTTCTCCTGAATTAGGAGGAGTGAAAAGAGAAATCAAATCATAAGTCATGACTCGTATCAAAGCAATCTGTAAGACTAACCTTGATGGTTATACTTGCCCTATTACATCATTTGTAGCTATACCTAATATGGGTAACAGAGTTGATGTATTAAAGGAAGGAAGAGAGGCTACCTTAAAAGTGGTAGCTATTACTCATAAAGAGAAGATAATTACTCCGGCAATAGCTTCTCCTACTGTAAATCATGCAGCAACAACAGAACCCTACATAGAAGTAGAACTTAATCATTAAAACTTAAAAATCATGGATAATCTCCTAACCCTTACACTTTTTGGTAGTGTAGTAGCTTTTTGGTCTGTAATACTGGCCTTTATTATCATACTCTTTGTTTGTGAGAGTACTAAAAGTGGTGTCTGGGCTTTTGCAACTTTTGTTGTAGTTACTGCCGGATGCTATTTTTATAGTAATTTCAAAATACTAGAGTATATCTCTGTAGCTAAAGTTATTATATATCTTATTATAGGACTACTATTTAGTCTTATAAGATGTTATTTTTACTCCCGGCGCATCAGGAACAAGATTATAGCTAAGAAACTTACTGATATAGCTCAAAATGATGCTCTTAAATCAGCTAAAACTGATATTAAGGATGAATTACAGGATAATGTATTCAGATGGTGGTTTATGTGGCCTGCTAGTTTCTTGTACTGGATATTCTCCGATTTATTCAAGGATATTTATGATCAGATTTATAGTTTAGTAGCATCTACATATACTGCTATAGTTGATTCAGCTTTTAAGTAATGGCTAGTAATGATGCAGAAGAGATGAAAGGATGCGCATGGATAATAATAGCTTGTGCAATAGCTTTTGCTATTGTTATCAGCACCTTTCAATACTGGGAAATAAAGTAATTAAACTTTAAATTATGGCACAATTTGACAGACTAATAGGAAGTTACTTTATTTTTAATAAAGAACCATACAAATGTTTAAAATATCAGATTATTACTGGCAAATTAGTTATCCATACTACAACTAAAACTCTTTCTATACTACAGGAACAGTTTGAAGAGAAAATATCCTTTGAAGGTGTGACAGATAAGGCTAAACTTAGATTAACACAGATGTTTCTCAAAGAAGAATAATAATATAGGAGTGGTACGAAGGCAACCTAGTAAGGGAGAGATAGAGTGCAATAATGTAGCAAGCTTTTAAGCTGATTACCTGCAGAACCTGAAATCAAAAGGATAACAAAAGTAGTATCACTCTTAATGATTAGAAGTAAGGGAGTATAAACCCAGTAAATCTGGTGTAATAGAATTGTCTAAGTGTAAAATCTAAACATTGAAAAGCCAGATACTTCTTATCCTGTCTTAGCTCAGTTGGTAGAGCTGTGGTCCCTAAAACCAATGGTCGTGGGTTCAAGTCCCACAGATAGGACTAACCTTTAAATTTTTATATCATGAAGAAGTAGATTAAAAAGGGTGATTTTGTCACTATTGTTGTCAGAGAAGATTTAGCGCCTGGATATAAGGTGGCACAATCTGCTCATGGAATGGCTGAGTTTTCAGCAAGGCATGGTCCTGAATTCCTTGAATGGGAAAAAGTATCAAACTATCTCTGTTGTTTAGAAACATCTAAATTCAAGATGGAGATGCTAGTAACCAAACTTAAAGATTTAGGTATTAAGTATACTGTATTCTTTGAACCTGATATAGGTAATGAGATGACAGCTATCACTGTTGAATGCCTACCAGAGGAAACTCACAAAAAACTATTTAAAAATTTTAAATTAACATTATCATGAGAAGATTTCACAAGATTATAACAGACATTAAAGCACTATCAAGTCAACAGGGTACACTAAAAGCCCAATGTAAAACGGTTCACTTGAAAGTTGAAAGGTCTATGCCTGCTAATGAAGCAGCAGCACTTCGTACTAGTAATTCTACTAAGCTTATGCACTTGTTTATAGCATATGCTCAGCTTAGAGGAAAAGAACCTCAACTTCCAACCCGAACAGGTTGGGATAAGGAACTTGTAGAGAAGTTTATGGAAACATATAAAGCTGACTTGGTAGCAGAGTAAAGAGAGTGTCAAGAGTGTGGGACTGAAAGATGCAACACCTATGTAGTAATACATGAAGCCAAGTGAAAGTCTTGGAGCAAAAATATTAGGGTATAGTTTTATATTGTACCCTAATTTTTGTTATCTTTGTTCTATGGAACAATGGAAACAATTAAAAGAGAACCCTAAATACTTTATTTCAAATTTAGGAAGGTTTAAAAATATCTATGGTAGAATTCTTAAACAAAATGTTAATCAAAGAGGATATTATTATTGTAATATTTCTACTAATGCTATAGTTACTAAGGTAAAAATACATAGATTAGTGGCTAAATATTATGTAGTAAATCCTTATAATCTTGAAACTGTAAATCATATAGATGGTAATAAACTTAATAATAATTACATAAATCTTGAATGGTTGTCTATAGGTGATAATGTTAGACATTATTATTCTAATAAATATCTAAACCCTGATAGAAATTCTATAGTGATATAGAGCAGAGAGATAGTTATATGAACTTATACTATTATAACCTCTGGGGAGTGTTCAGCTTGACCTATAAAAATAGGTGCTAATATTAAACTACAAGAGAAGTGTACACTCTTAGATTTGTACACAAAAAACCTTTAATACATAAGTATTATGTCAAATGTAAAAAAAGTTGCAAAAACTGCAACAGCTGCACCTGCAGCATCAGCGAAACCAAACAAGTTTCAACAAATTTTAGCTTCAACTGGACAAGAAGTTCTTGACCAAAGAGCTACGGTAATGGCTAACAAGACTGTTCAAGCCATGCAAAACAAGTTAACAGATTTACGTGGAAGACGTGATGACCTTACCTTGGCAAAATTGAATCTTACAGATTTATCTGTAGAGTCTAAAGACTCATTGCGTCCAGGGAATGCCAACTTCAAACCAAAAGAATGGATTGAGCAACTTTGTGATTTAGAAATGCAGTTAGAAGAGCTTGCAGATGAGATTGCTGTGGCTGAAAGAATTGCTGAAGATTTCTTTGGAATTGCTTCAGAATCAGCAGAGTAAACCAGACTAACTTATGAAACAGTCTAAAGTCTATCTAGCTAAGGAACTCTTAGCTAGTGGACTTGACGTTGAATATGTCAAGTCTAATCTTTCCCGTATTCCTAATTTGGAAATCGTGGAGTTTGGTAGTCCTATCAAACCTCAAGATTGTGATGTGATTATTTATATTCCTAATCCAGGATTAGATATTTTTAATGACTATGAAGTTGTTTTAAGTAAAGCTCCTGGTAAGGCAATAAGTAAATTTGTAGAAAAAGGTTCATGGGATGCAATAGATTCTTGTATTGTTTATACAAGTACTAAAGCATCAAGTAGAACTGGAGATGTTGAGAGAGATACCCCTATGGGTATAGTTCCTAACAATTTCTATACTTTTGATGATCCAGACTCACCAGATGAGTTTGCTCAGTTTGATCTTGATGGAGAAGATGCACAAGAATGTGACATATTAAATTATGTCTCTCGTCAGTTAGGCATTAGTGATAGTGATTGGATGAAAGCGCCAAGACATCATAAACCTGCAGAGATATATTCTATGCCTCCTATTCCACCGGAAGAAGACAGAGCAAGCAGATTAATACCAAATGTGGAGAAAGTTTCTGCTAGTTCTAGCAAAAGCTCTCGTAGACGCTTACTGATTCGTAGATTCAGAAGATAAGCTACAGTAAACATGAGAAAAATCCTGTTGTTGAAAGTATACAACAGGATTTTTTATTTTTAAAATTATTATTTTTAACTAAATATAACAACGCAGATGACAGCGATAAAAGAAGAAGTAGAAGCTAAAAAACCAAAAGCTTCTCGAAAAGTAAAGAATATACCTAAACAGAGTATCCTAAGTAATTTTGTCTTTATGGATAAAGTGCTGTTAGCACTTGATGCAGGTATGAAAACAGGCAGAAATGTGGTTCTCTTTGGTCCAGGTGGTCATGGAAAATCAGAATTTGCCTTAGAGTATTTGTATGAAAAAGGTATTAATCCATATGTTCTTACTATGGGTTCAGGTATGACTACAGATAGACTGTTTGGAGGTATTGATATTGTATCATTAGGAGATGGTAAAATAGAGTATCTTATAGAAAACAGTATGTTTAACCATGAATATGTTATCTTGGAAGAGATGATGGATTCACCAGATTTCATACTTGAAAATCTTAAAGATGTACTTTCTTCAAGAATGTTTAGAAATGGCTCACAAGTATTTCCAATCAAAACCAAGTTTATTATAGCATGTACAAACAAAACTCGTGAAGAGTTTGCTAAAAATGACTCACTTAAAGCAGTTATGGAAAGATTTCCACTTGAACTTCTTGTGATTTGGGATAATTACACAGAAGAGAGTTATAATAAACTTTTGGAGCAAAGATTTGGTGTAGGCCAAGTAGATCCAATTATTCCTTTCATGCTACAAGAATATGCTAAAGCTAATATCAACATTTCTCCTAGAATTGCTATTGATACTTATGCTGTGTATGAAACTTGTGGACCAGACTCACTTAAGCTTATAGCTGACTTGAATAAAAAGCCACAGCTTATAGCTGAAGCTCTTAAAAAGTTTGAGGCAACTATTAAGTTTAAACAAAGTGGTGCTGAACTTGCAGAGTATCTTGAATATCTTGCTAATGCTAATCCTTCTACAAGAGAAGAAAAGGAGCTTTTCATTGAGAAATACAGTGAACTTAATGCTAAGTTTAAAACTCTTAGTAAGATGAGTGTTGATGACAGCTTGATATCTTTACATACTGATATGGTGCGTAAGATAGATGGTGAAATCCGTAATCATCAAGCTATAAAACTTCAGTATGAAGCCGAGCTTAATCCTATTATAAAAGGACCTGATGGAAAATTCATGAGTAAAAAGAAAGCTGGATATGTTAAAGATGCTGAAGGTCAGTGGGTTAAGAGAGAATCTACTGGTCAGTGTGAGGTATCTACTACTGATGATGATAATCCTTTCTAAACTATGCCATGGGAAAAAGGCGGAAAGTTGTGGTCTCCATTAGCATTAAAAAAACCTGTAGAACCTACTCCTGGACGTGTAACCACAATAGTATACACTAAGTATGGTTCCTACACAGTTACCAAGGCTGCTGATAGTTCTTCTACTCCAAACACTGACAAATATGTAAGTAAGTTTGATAGAAGACAGCAAAGAAGAGAAGAGAAGGAAAGAAAGCGTCTTGAAAGAATTCAAAAGAAAAGAGGAATCAGTGTCATGGACACTAGAAGAAGCACTTTAACAGCAGGTCATAGTATTTATAGTGAAAATTACAGAAATGAAGATGATGATGAATATTATGTTCCTGAAAAGAAAGAGTTTGCATGGAGTGCTACCAGATGGTCTAGTTATAACTGGAGTACTTGGTATGACAGCGGTACTGTTGGTGAGCTGTATGTAAAAAATCCTGATAATTATATTACTCCTACAGAATTTGAAATTAAAGGTAAGATTAATGTATATACTAACGAATCTGTTGAACTTGTTCAAGAGATATGTAGAGTATGTTATCTTAAAATGATAGATGACAAGGATTATATGTCTAAGAGAATGAAAAACAATGAAGGTGGTTCTACATATGAAAAAAAGAAAAAAATCTTTGATGACATATATAATACCTATATTCCAGGTTTTTCTCCTCTTGAACAAGCTCTTGCTGTTTATCATAGGGTTAGAGATGCTGAAGCTCGTGAGCAGATGGCCAAAAGAGTTGGTAAGAAGGATATACACAGAAACATTAGTTTTAAGCGTGAGGATTATGGTGATGAGTCTCTTATGGGACAATTTGACCATTGTGCTTACAGTAGAAAATCTTTAGATACTATCATGCAGAATATTTCCATAATGGGAGACATGGGTAGTCATTTTAAGGTTGAACTTGAAACTGGTGAAAAAGAAGTGGAAAACTCTATTCATGTTAAAAAGCAAATCATGCGTAGCTATGATCAGATAACTAAAATAGATATCTATCAAAGACTTCTTCCTTATTATGGCCTTAAGCTTCTTACTAAAGAACTTGTGGTAAATGTCCCTATTTCTAAGACTGAAAAGAAACAGACTATTATTATTATCTGTGACTATTCAGGAAGTATGCATGACCCTACTAAACAAGTGTGGGTTAACTCTATTCTTATGGATAGGTTCAGACATGTTATCAGAGGTAATGCTGAGATTTATTTCAGCTACTTTGTAAGTAATCCTGAACATCTTAAATTTACTCATCTTAAGTGTGCTGCTGATGTAAAATCTTTCTGGAAGAATTTCAGTAATTCCCCTAATGGTTCTTTAACTGATATGGGAAGAATTGTAACTCATATTTCTGATGAGATTAAAAGAGGCAGCCTTTGTAATTTGAAAACAGACTTATCTAAAGTGAAACCTGAGATACTCATCATAAATGATGGTCAGGATAGTGTAGGATATGATGCTTTTCCTTACAAAGTAAATGCTATATCATTAATGGAATTTAGTGATGAGCTTAAAAACCTCTGTGTAAACAGTGGTGGAAAACAAATTATGATTGATAATTGCGGTAATATTACTGGATATACCACTGAAGGTATGTTTAATGTTGCCAAAGGTGAAGAAGAATAATATAAAGCTCTCTATTTATTTAGGGAGCTTTTTTAAAAAAGACAAAATCATGAAAAACTCAGACTCAATAAAAGAGCTAAAAAGCTTTATAAGACAAATGATGTGGTGTATGATACTTATGTGGATTGCTTCCGGAATATTAGGATATTTTGCATCAGATAAATTACGAGGATGGATTATAGTTCCTATTGGTGCTATAATTTTTACTATTATTTATTTTTCTCTTATATATTATTTGAAAAACAATTCAGATGAATATTAAGACCCGTGTTACCCATAGTATTATTACTCTTCAGATAGCTATGAATCATTTGATGGCACTAAAACATACTGACTACTACAAAAAAGAGATTAAATATGGTATAAATATACTACTTCCTCATCTGTTTAAAGCTGAGGAGAATTATGATCACTTTTTTAATAATAATGAAGAGGCTACTGTAAATACTTATACTGAGTATGAGAATTATATAGAGACTATCGCTACAGTTCCTGTAGAGAATCAAAGAGTTATAGCTTTAATTATTGAAGCTTACAACAAAGATCCTAAAGCAATTGAAGGTATTTGTAAAAAAATATTAAAATAATTTATTACTAACCCACCTAAAAACCAAATTATGGCTATTGTAACTAAGAAACCAAAAAGAAAAAGAATATTAAGAGGAGTCCTTATGGCTTCCACTAACATTGAACAACAAAGCTGTATTGATGTACTTGTAATTATCGAGAACTATCAAGAAGGTTTCCCTTTTAAGAGACTTAAGAGGTTTGTTGAACATAATCCAACAGCCAATGACCTTGCAGGAATCCCCGCTCATAGAGTACACCTTAAAGCAGTCTAATGACTTACAGGCTTGTTACCATTTATCTGATGCTATTAAGAAAAGACTAATAGCATCAGATGAAGTTGGTACAGCTTTAGTTAATATAGATGCTACTTTAAAGAATATACTTAAACACCGGGAGGAGTTTTTGTATTATCACCCTGATATTTCTATTTCTAACTTATCTACTCTTAAGTATAATCCTTCTATAAAAGAGGGTTGTATTCAATTAAGACTTGATGGAGGCATAATAGTAAAAGTTAAGGTAGATGAAAAAGTAGAAATTTTATATAAAAATGCTCTTATAAGTGAGCCAGAGACTCTTTCTGTAAATAAGCAAAACAATGGAGCACAAATACTTCAATTTGCCTCAGAAGATGAGATATGGTTGCATAAAGCTGTTAAAGCTTATAAAGAGATTAAAGCACTCTATAAATATCAAGTAGGACATGTAGTAAACATACATCCTTTTGTTGGTATCTATAAGATTACAGAAATAGATAGTAAAATGAGAGTTACTATCACCTGTAAAAAATGGTTAAGAGAAGGTCGTAATCCTGTTAGAATAAATTACTCTGACATAAAAGGATTTGCAGACACTAAATCTTATAACACTAACTTTCTTAAAAACAGGAATAAGTTATGAATGCATTAGAAACCTTAAAAAAAGATTTAATAGGTACAACCATTGCTAAATATACACCAGGTACTGAATTTATTCCAGTAGGATATACAGCTAGAAAAGTTATTGCTAAAGAACTTTCAGATAAAGATCTTATTATAGAAGGTTCTCATCTTACTGACATAAGAATATTTCTAAGAGGACATGATGGATGTATTCAAGGTATTTCAGGTCCTAGTTTTTGGACAATGTATAAGGAAGGAAAATGGGCAGAGGTTATGACTGAACCTGAGAAAAAACTTAGTACTCAAGAAGAATTAATTGCAGAAGCAAAAGAAAGATATCCTATTGGTACCTATTTTAAACCTGTACATGTTATTACTCCTAATACTGAACACTGTAAAGTAGTAACTGAAGATTTTAAAATATTAGGCTCCAATATATATGCTGTGCTTCCTAGTGGAGAATTTTTTGAAAGAGGTACTAGTGATACTCTTAAATATGGTAATACTCAATCATCAAGATTAGTAAAACAAGGAAATAGATGGGCAACAGCTGTTCATATATTTGAAAAAAATGATGTTATAAACATTGAAGAAAAATTTAAAGCAGGTGATTGGTGTATAAGTCCTAAACTTGGTAATAGCTCATATTTTGTAGGATTACAAGATTCTGATTTTCCTATATATTTTAGAATAAGAAATATATTAATTATAGAACCAAACTTTCATAAATACGAATTTGATAAAGCTATTAGTGCTAAAGGTGTAGATGTCACTACAAATAAAAGATTTAGCTTAAATCATTCAAATTCTGATTTTAACAAGGAGATGATTAAAGTAAATAGTAAAACTGTAGAACAGTTAATGATACAACCAACACAGTCAATAATAACTTCAGTTAAACATAATTGTAAATTTGAAGACTTTCCTAAGATGGTAAGACATGTAATACTTATAAGATTATATGAGTATGAGAAAAAAGTAACTTATGGTATTCCTAATCCTCCTGGAAAAACTATGTCTACTAGTTTAGGAACAATGTTTACATGGTCAGATACTGTAGAAGGGGGACTTTTTTGGAGTGATATTCAAGGAAAAGGTACTTTAAAAACTTTTAATCAAAAATATGTTACTTCAGAAGGAGTATTTATAAAACCTATATGTCCTTATACTTATGAAGAGTTATATGCTTGGGCTTTTTGTAAAAAACAGTTGTCTTATTCATCATTTTTAACTCCTGAGTTAAAACTTTCTGATGTAATAGAAGTTAATACTACTTCTGGAGTATCTTTGAAAAACTCTCGAAAATTAGAAGTAATCATTAATAAAACAAAAAAACAGATACCTAAAAATAAGGTATCAAAAAATCTTACAATAAAGAAAACAAAAACAAATTTAAAACCTTAATAAACATGAGCACAAAATCAAAAGTTACAAAAGCAGTAACAGGAAAAACTAGTAAATTCTTAAGTAATGCATTAGCAGCTGCTAATCAGACAGAAGATGAAAAAATCACTGATGCAGTGACAACTTTTGTTGAGGATTCTCTTATTGAGATAGATACCCAAATCTCTACCAGAGAGGTACAAGATATCCCTCAGGCAAAATTAGCCCTTAAGCGTACTGAGCAAGCTTTAACTAAAGCTCAAAAAGCTTTTGAAGATACAAGATTTGCTGTAAGACCTTATTTTAGAGACTATCTTACAGATAGAAACACTGCTAAAACAGAAGTTAAAAGACTTGAAGCACAAGTTGAGTCAGAGAAAGAAGCCATCTCTGATATCGAAGCTGAAGTAGAAGAATTCAAGGCTATTAAAGCTGATTTTTTGGCTTAATTAAAAAAAAGATTACCTATTAAATTTGAAAAGGCTTACTTAATTGTGAGCCTTTTTTTTTAGTATCAAAAATTCTAAATTTTTATATATGAGTGCAACTGCCACAAAAAAATCGAATTCTGATCTGTTAAAGTCTTTTATCCAAAGAAACAAAGTTTCAAGAGAGAAAAAAGCACAAAAAGAGGGTTTTAGTACTGCTGCTGAGTACATTAGTTTTTTAAAAACTGGTAAAAAAGCAACTGCTACTACAACTACAACCCCACCTAAGAGTACTAAGACTGATAAGTCTTCTAGTAAAAACAAAATCACAACTATTCATGTTGTAGACATTTTAGATCGCTCTGGTTCTATGTCAGGACCTAAAATTCAAAATGCCAAAGAATTCCTTAATAAAGGAGTAGAAGAGCTTCAAAACTCAAAAGACAAAGTAGTATATACACACACTTATTGTCAATTTGACCATAATGTAGATTTACAGTATTTGTCTAAACCTGTTAAAGGTGTATCAAAAATTGCTTGCCATGCCGGAGGTACCACAGCATTATATGATGCTATAGGACAGACTCTTACAGCAATGAAATCTTATCTTAAAGATACTTCATGTAAAGTTTTAGTAAACATCTATACAGATGGAGAAGAAAATGCTTCCCGTAAGTATAATTCTGAGTCTGTAGGTAAACTAATAGAAGAGTATAATAGTAAAAATTTCACTATTACTTTTATTGGAACCAAACAAGATGTTGCTTCTATCATAAGAAAAACAAAAGTGCATGCTAGTAATACTGCATCTTATGATGGTACTGGAGAAGGCCTTAAAAAAGTTCTTGGAGAGACTTTAAGAAGTAGAACTGCTTATTTTACCAGCGCTGTTGCAGGAGAAGATGTAAGTAAAGGTTTCTATAAAGACATCAAGTAATAAGACTTGGGAAAAATTGCTAAAAAAGAAAAAAATAATTCATAAACTTTAAAAACTAAAAAGCATGGGAAAAAGTGCAACAGTTGCTAAACAAGCAACAAGTAAATTGGCTGGATTAAAAGCAGGATCAATATTATCTGAATCATCTTTCTTCATTGTAAAGAAAATATTACCAGGTAGTATTGTTGTTTCTGATGAACATGGTAATGATAACATTACTCTTGGCAACAAGTATGTTGAAAAAATCCTTAGTAGTGCAGATTACTATGACAGAGAAGAAGTGAAAACAAGAACAGAACTTATTGAGATTTTTGACAGTAATCCAAGAATTGCTATGGCTGTTGGTTTTTATGAAAAAGACAAAGAAAAACTTGTAAGAGATTACAAGTCTGAAGTTGAGGCTGCTAAACAAGCATTTGTAAATGCTAAGATGTCAGAATTACCTATCATGGTTCAGAATCTTATTGAAAATCCTATCACTAGAACTACTCCGGGAGCTTTTAGAGAAATGAAAGGAAGACACTATGGTTCTTACAATGAACACAAAAGAATGTCTTTCATTGATATGGAGGTAACTAAGGATAATTCTGCTAGTTATGATAACAGAACCAGACAAGTTGATCCAAGAACCATTGAGTATATCATTGTGAATGGTTGTAAATACAACTTGAAAAAATAATGATAGCTTTCTTACTAGTGTTTCTGAATATACTTATGATAGAAATAGTGTTAAGCATTGATAATGCTTCAGTACTTGCTGTCATAGTAAACAGAAACTTATCTGACAAAAAAGAAAGAGAAAAAGCTCTTAAGTATGGTATACTTGGTGCTTATCTCTTTAGAGGGTTATCTCTATTACTGGTTTCTTATATTTTATATAATCCTTCTATAGGAGGAGTGTTTAAGATATTAGGAGGTGCTTACCTATGTTATTTATGGTATACTCACTCTACTGCTGAAGTTGATTCTGTAGAAGAGGGACAAGAGCCTGGATTTTTACAGAAGATATGTAGATTTTTTCATCTTAATAAATTCTGGACTACTGTAGTAATGGTAGAATTTCTGGATATAGTTTTTAGTCTTGATAACTTAGTTGCTGTAGTATCATTATCCAGTAATATATGGGTAGTTGTAGCTGCTGTATTTTTAGGTATATTAGGTATGAGATTTGTGGCTCAATATTTTTCACAGATACTACAGAAATATCCAACTCTTGAAGGTTCTGCTTTTATAGTAATACTTCTATTAGGACTAAAAATGCTTTTAGCTGGTATTATGGATTTCTTTCCACAGTATAAACTACACGGATGGCTTAATAATCACTACACAGATTTAGTATTCTCAGTAGTAACCATGTCTGTATTTTTGTTTCCAATAATCTTTAAAAAGAAATAATATGTGGGAGTGGCTTACATCTAAAGCTGAAAAAGCTTTTAAAAAAATAGATATGTTAGACCTTTCTTCTGTTACTAAAAATTTAATAGAAAAAAAAGGTTGGACTAAAGAAGAAGCTGACAAAATCTGTAAAGAGTATAGACAGTTCTTATTTATGATATTTAGTAATCCTTATGCTTGTGTAGTCCCTTGGAGTCAAGAGTTAGATGACTATTGGCATCAGCACATCCTTGATACAAGGAAATATTATGATGACTGTATGGATATTTTTGGAAGAGTGATACATCATGACCCGAACACTACAGAGAATCCTAAAAAGCATGAAGCTTCATGGAATTCTACTAAAAGAATGTATGGTCAGTATCATCATAGTATAAAGTCTTCAGGATACACAAGTTCCAGAAGTAATTCTGGTGATGACTGGATGTTCTGGATACCTATACTTATGATGGATAGTGTATCTGCAAGTGAACCTGTCTCTCAAAAAGATAATTCAAGTTCTTCTTCCTGTTTTTCTGCAAGTTCATGTGGTTCTACTCCGGCCAGTGATTCACATCACAGTTCTAGTAATGATCATAGTTCTTCATGTAGTAGCCATAGTAGTTGTAGTTCTTCACATAGCTCTTGTAGTAGTTCATCTTCAAGTAGCTGTAGTAGTAGTTCAAGCTGTGGTAGCTCTTGTGGAAGTAGCTGTGGAGGTAGTTAAACAAAAACAAATTTAATTTTTATATAACCATGAGTACAACACCCGTAGTGACAATTAACTTGTCAAAAGGTCAAAAAGTTGACCTAACAAAAACAAATCCTGGAGTTTCTAAATACCAGGTAGGCTTAGGATGGAATCCTAATGCAAATGTAGGACCACAGTTTGATGTAGATGTATCTGCAGTTATTCTTAATGCTGCTAACAAGAGATTATCAGATGCTCACTTCGTTTTTTACAACAATTTGAAATCTCCTAATGATGCAGTAGTGCACACAGGAGACAACAGAACTGGAGAAGGAGATGGAGATGATGAAAGTTTAGTTGTAGATTTTTCTAAAATTGAAGCTGAAGCTGAAGCTATTGTCTTTGTAGTTACTATTGATGAAGCTGCAGCAAGAAATCAAAACTTTGGCCAAGTAAGCGGTGCTTACATCAGAGTATTTGATCCTGCTACCAACACTGAGCTTATGAAGTATGATTTGAATGAAGATTATAGCGTGGAAACTGCTTTACTTTTCGGAAAATTATACAAAAAAGATGGTGAATGGAAGTTTGAAGCAGTTGGTACTGGTAAAGCTGGTGGCTTAGCTGAATTTGTAGCTGAGTACTAAAAAACATTTTTCTTTGTGTTACCTGGTAATTCTTAAGGGGCTAGTTGATGGTCAAGTTAACTACCCCTTTTGGATTACTTTTTTAAATGATTATTAACCCTTTCAAAAATAGAAAAGATGATAGGATTTGCATTAGTATTTTTAGGAGGCATGTGTGCCGAAACAACCCTTGGATGGGGCGCTAAGATTGTAGCGTATGTAAAAAGTAAGTTATAATGAGTAGTATTAACTTAACAAAAGGACAAAAAATAGAGTTAAAGAAAGCTGATGGTGGAGCTTTAACTGCTGTTTTTATGGGTTTAGGTTGGGATGCTTCATCAGGAGGATTTCTTGGTATGGGTGGTGGAAGTATCGATTTAGATGCTTCTGTTATCATGTTTGATGTAAATAAAACTGTAGTGGATACTGTTAGTTTTTCAAAATTACATTCTAGTGATGGAAGCATCAGACATAGTGGTGACAACCTTACAGGTGCTGGTGATGGAGATGATGAAGTAATTCATGTAAATCTTACTACAGTGCCTACAAATGTAGATAGCTTAGTGTTTGTTGTTAATTCTTATCAAGGTCAAACTTTTAATAAGGTTAAAAACTGCTTTGCTAGACTTGTTGATAGTGTAGAAAACAAAGAAATTTGTATCTATAAACTCAATGAGAGAGGAACTACTAACACAGGATTAATCATGGCTAAACTTTACAGACACAATGGTGGATGGAAAATGAATGCTTTAGGTACTCCTTGTAATGGTAGAACTGTAGCATCTATTGTGCCTGAAGCTGTAGCTGTTATATAACATGCTAGTAAGCTTTGACTTATGGAATACCCTTATTAAGAGTAATCCAGATTTCAGAGAAATGAGACATGACTATGTTAGAGAGTTCTTTAAGAAAGACTTAGGGGACTCCTACATAGATCATGCTTTTGACTCTGTAAAAAATACATTAAACTCTGTTATAGAACAAACTGGATGGCAACCTACTACTGAACAAATACTAAGAATGTTATTCAGTAACTTTGGTATTACTTATGATAATTTTAATAAGCTACATGCAGCTTTATTTCATAAACAATATCAAGAGTTAGCTATTCAAATTCCTCCTCTTGTATATTCTGAAGAAACCCTTCCTGCACTAAGAGATTTAGTACAAGCTGGAAGAACTATAAAGATTTCTTCAAATACTATGTTTATTACAGGAGAAACTTTAAAAAAAATACTTTTTAATGCAGACATAAAGTATGCTTCTTTTCACTGTTTCAGTGATCAAGTAGGTTATGCTAAACCTGATGTTAGAATGTATTCTACTTCTTCTGTACATGTAGGAGATAATATCTTAACAGATGTTGACGGCCCAAGAAAGCTTGGTATCAAGTCTTTTCTTATAAACACAAATGACAAAACTATCAGTGATGCTGTAGAGTTCATACTCCAGTAGCTGATTAAAACTAAAATCTTATGAAGACAATAAGTTTAATTAAAAGTGATACGTTCACTCCGGATTTCTATAAAGATTATAGCTCTTTTAAACATGGTTCCAAAAACTGTGCTCGCCATTTTGGTGAAGAAGTAGCTAAAGTCTGTGATTTCCCAGAGAATAGTACTTTGGTATTCTATGCAGCGCCTTACAATAATGTACCTGCTGCAAGTAATGCCTTAAAAGATTATGTATTATCTGGATGTGCCAGACAGCTTATACAAAAAAATATAACTGTTAAACAATCCAAGATATTCAGAGAATATTCCTATGATGAAGATTATGGGCTTATGAGTAAAGAAGAAAGAGCAACAGCTATATCATCTGATACCATGTATTTAGACAAATCTTGTATAAGAGATGGAGAGATACTTGTGTTTGTTGATGATATCAAAATTACAGGTGCACATGAAGAAAGAATAAAAGAGATACTTGTAAGAGAAGCTATCTCTAATCCGGTAATATTTCTTTACATCGCTGAATATACAGGTGATAAACCTGCTATAGAGCATGATTTAAATTATAACTCCATAAAAAACCTCAAGGATATCAATCATATCATCCGTAATGAAGAGTTTATACTCAACATCCGGGTGCTTAAATATATCTTAAAGGCAGATATTGAGGAGTTTGTGAGCTTTATCTCTTATCAGAGTGAAGTTTTTCAAGAAACTCTTTATTCTTCTGCAGCCTTAAATGGCTACAACAAGAGTGATAAGTATAAAAATAATCTTGCTATATTAGAAAATTTAATACATTCTTCTAAATAGCTAATTCATACCCGGTGTAAAAGCCGGGTTATTATTAATCTTTAAAGCTAAAAATCATGGCTGGAGAAAAAAAAGGTAAGAGAAAAATCTTCTTTACTGTAGATGGTAAAGGTGATAAGTTGGATGGTGGAAGAAAAGTAAGTTCCGGAAAGTTCAACAAAAGAACCAGAGGACTAAAAGCTAGAGTAATAACTAAAACTTAAAGAACATGAGTATTTCAATGGATTACACAAAATTATTTTATTGGCTGACAGTAGCTGATAATGCAAGAACTCTTTTTGGCTGGGGAGCAGGTATTTTTACAGCTATTGCTGTAATAGCAACTATAATAAATATATGTGCCAGAGCTAAAGAATTTGGTGGTGACAAAGATGCAGGTGAAGCAGCTAATGCTGCAAGAAGATGGATGAAATGGAGCTATCCTTTTATGTTCTTATGGTGGGCATTACTTGTACTTACTCCTAATAAGAGAGATGCATTGTTAATAGTTGCCGGAGGACAGACCTTAAACTTTCTTACTACAGACTCAACTGCTAAGCAGATACCACATGAACTATCAAACTTTGTTGTTACAGAGCTTAAAAACATGGCATCTGAGGCTAAAGTAGATCTTAATATAAAAAATCAGAAACAAAAGATTCTTGATGAGGCTAATAATCTAAGTAGTAAAGAACTTATAGAGAAAATGAAAACTGACAGTACTTTCTCTAAAGTAATACTAGGGAAAGAGTAAATCATGGAAAATCCTGATTTTGTTCCTTACGAGGAATCATTAGCTCTAAGACAGCTAGACTTTCATGAGCTTTGTTACAGAGGTTTTTATAAAGGTGAACCTATTTTTGCATCAGGTGATAATCCTTGGGACTTTAACAAAAGACAACCTGAAGAAGGACATTTTGTATCTTCTCCATTATGGCAACAAGCTTTCAGATGGTTTAGAGAAGAGCATACCTTACATGTTGAGCCTATTTGGGATTTACAACAAGGTAAACTTGGTAAGAACGCTACTTTAATATGGTTTTATAGTATTACTGAAATTGGAAATGTAGTAGATAAAGCTATTGATTTACCTTATTGTAACACATTAGAAGAAGCACGTTTAGCTTGTTTGAGAAAACTTATAGAACTTACAAAAACACCAGTTATGGAAAAAGAATTCATATATCCAGGCTTTCTTACTGATGAAGCAATTAAGTTTTTTGGTGATAAAAGAAAATCAGAAGAGAGAGATGGTTGTGCTGTAGTTGGAACTTTCATAGAACTTTCTGATGGTAGTACTAGGATGCCTTGTAAAGGAGATATCTTCATAAAAGATGTAGATGGTAATTTAGATGTAATTTGTAAAAGATAATTATGAAGCCAGAAATAAAGGAAACTCAAAGAGCTGTTAATATATTACTTTCTATTGACAAATATAGTTGGATTCAGTATAGTAGAGTATCATGGCGTAAGAAATCTAATTACAGAAAGGCTATCAAAAGAAGAACCAGTAAGATGATTAGAAGAGAACTTAAAGCACTTGATTATGAGTATACCAACAGCTGAAGAAGTACTAAATAAAGAGTTTGTAGGAACATTAAATGGAGAAACATATATTTCTGTACTAAATGCTATGAAAATCTTTACTAGAATTTGTGTGTCTGATGCTTTAAATACAGCAGGTGACAAGGCTATACAAATACAAACTCCTGACAAAAGGAAATACGTTAGTAAAAAAGCTATAATAGCTTCTTATTCGCTAGAAAACATAAAGTAATATGCAAAGATATTTTAGAACAGTTAAGGTCTCTGAAAGACTTCCGGATTTTGGCAAAAGAATACTATTCTTGAATGCTAATTATAAAGGTGAATTTATGTCTGAATATATTCCTAATGAACAGATTCCTTTAAAGAAGGGTAAGTTTATAGAATTGAAAGATTCTTCAACAGCAATAGGTTTCATAAAAGGAAACTTTACACACTGGTTAGAAGAAATAACCATAGAAGAAATAAAATCATGAAAGTAGTAGAATTAATTCCTTATATGGAAGAAGAACCAGTTGATGGTTTAGAAGAAAATAGTTTAGGAAGAATGGGAGGCTGGTTTAATGGACATCTTATTCATAAAAAAGATGAAAAAGGTATCCCTAACCACACCTGGCAGGATTACTTGACTAATTTACAAGATGACAAAACAAGGGAATATGCTATTGCTCTAAAAGAATTTATCTTAGAGCATAATATAAAAGAGTGTGCACCTTGGCACCAGAGTGTGGGAGTACCACTCTTTGAGGATAATACTTATGCAACTTTCTCTTATAGAGCCTGGGGAGACTTAATGGCTGCTATCTATACTACTGAGGAAGAACCTTTAACTTATATGGCTTATTACATGTAATCATGGATGTTCAAGAAAGAATTCAAAAACTTAAAGAACAGCTAGTCATTACAGTAGTAAAACCTGTATATAGTGGAGGTCAAACATGTGGTATTCAACCTAATAAAGTTGTAGGAATACATGAAGATTTAGGTATAAAGATAGAAATTGAAGTTCATAGATCTACTTTAAAAAATAAAGAGCTAGTTCAAACTATTTTTGACTTAATATTTATGGAATTAATAAAATAACCATGAAAGAAGAAAAATATACATGTGACATAGAAGAGTGTAAAAGTGAATGTTCAAACAAAAGTCTGCCAACTATTAATCAAGTTAGTATTCAAGTAATTTTTACTACAGATCAAACTGAAGGAAGAAGTTGTTCTCCTTATCTTGATATGAAAAAAGTTGACATTTGTAAGAGCTGTATGGCAAAAGTTTTACAAGGTAATTATATCTGGGCACATGGTGCTAATGGTTATAATAGCTATTATTTTAAATAAAAAATCTAAAAAATATTAATTATGAGCACAACAGCGTTAACGCTTACCTCAGAGTCACTTGAGGCAGCAGGTATTAAAACACAACTTACACAAGGAGATGTAGTTGATGTTATTGTAGATGAACTCTATGATAAAATTCAAGAAAAACTTGAAAAGCTTCCACAACCTAATATTCATACTAGTAATAGTATGACAGAAATTTTAAAAAAAAGATTTCTTCAGGACTTAGTGGATAATAAAGTTATTAATAAAGGACAAGCTGAGGCAGATACTACTTATATTAATGCTTACAGTTGTAGTTATACAGCTGATCCAAAAAAAAGAGTTATTAGTAAAAGAATTAATGTTGACAACGGAAACAGCTATGACAGAGTGAAAGATACACAAAGACTTAGACTTTTTGATAGTCAATATGATTATATTCCTAATGTTACTGTTATTATTCAGATAAACTTTAGAGAGGAAAAAATTGTTAAAATAGCAAGTGGTGAAATAAAAAGAGAAATCACTACTACATATTCAAATGAGATGTTTATAGATAATCCACAATCTTATAAAGAATTTAAGAAAGCTATTACTGATAGTTCTTTAGAACATATTGACATCTTTAACTCTATACCTGTTAAAGTCACATCTGATGGTAAAACTATAAGCTATGCTAACATCTCAAGATCTGTTAAAAGCACTGTTAATAAAAATATCATCAAAAATCAGGCTCCAGATATTGCCAAACAACTCAAAGGAGCTTTTAATATAGATTTTTAAAAAACTTAATCTTATGACAAAAATAATTGGAATAATAGTAAGGAGGTTTAACTATCTATTCAACCCTGTTGATATTGAAGTTACACCTAATAGTGTGAATGCCAGTTATAAATTAGTTATAGTAGATGCTAAAGAGCAAACATGTAGTATACACTATTTTTTTACTATCACTGATGCAATAAAGCACGCAAGTCCTCCTAATATATTTTTAGGTAATGGTTATGAATATTTCATATACCATAGACTACGTAACAATCAAGAGAGCTTTATAAAGCTCAACAATTTAACTAAAACCAACCATTATTATGGATGCAACATTAAAGGAAGTGATACTACTGGGAGACGAGATCCAGAAGCATTACTCCCTGGTACAGACGAATACCAAAGTAAAAAGCAGTATTCCTGATAATATCATTATTGAGTATCATGTTAACAAAGATGCATGTTTAGTACTGCACTCTGATACAGAAGAAGTTTATCACTTTTTTGATATGACTTATCAGGAACATCCTCAGTATGATATTGATCTTGACAAGCTTGTATTACGAGAGGCTTTTGGTACAAGACTCATAAGTATTATAAAAGACTGCGAAGATTATCCGGATTTATTATGAAAAAAAACTTAGGACATATAAAAAATATGACTATGAACTTGACTACTCCTGCTATGAATTATGAAAAGATGGATTATAATCATCTTACATTACTTTGTGGTATGAATGGTACAGGTAAATCACTTATACTCAAGTTTACCTGGGGTTTATCCTTATTAGGTAACTGTTATCTTGTAGGAAAAGCACATTCAGTTCCTTTTGATGCCAGAAAAGAAGCGCAGTTTATTATAGATACATGTTTTGATGAACCTGATTTTACAGGTAAAGTTGAAACTTACCATGAAAATGGTACTATAAGAATTGTTCTTCAAGGAGGTATAGTAAACAATGTAGAACTAGACATAGATGAAGATGTAGATCCTCAGTCTCCTATAGTATATATGAGTGGAGCTACCAGGAAGTTTGATGATATAGTTCAATACATGAAGGTTAAAAACATGACTGGAGTAAAAGCTACTATGGCTAGTATGGATCAGGATAGTCTTATGAAATTATGTAGCATGTATAAGCTTTATGATGTAATGTTCTGTGAACAGGCTCTTATAAAGTTTAATGGATATGTATTTACAGAGGAACTTAAAAAAACTCTTACTGAAACACTCACACTAATACCTGATTTAAAAAGCCTTGAAGTAGATTTTGATAAACCTGATATATTATGTGTAGATACTCATGGTTTTAAATCTTCTATTACTAAGCTTTCTGCAGGTGAACAATCTTATATAAATATGATGATAAATTCAGGATAATATGGACTTTGAACTCTGGTGGGAGACCAATAAGGACTTCTACACACTTTTAGGTGTAAAAAAAGAATATGCAAAAAGCATATGGCAGGATGCACAGTTGGTTATTTATTCCAACAAATACCTTACTAGTATTGGTACGGTAAACCATTAATCTTTTCAAAAATGAAGAAAGGAAATAACACTATTACTGCTGTAAATCAAGGTATTGGTAAACGCCAGAAATACTCTGACAGTTATCAGGCAAAGTCTGAAAACAAATCTAAGGATGTACAGGAAACAGCTGATAAGCTGTATCTTAATCAAGTTCAAAGACAAATGTACAGAAGACTTATGTATGGTATAAAGGAGTATACCCCGGATCAAATTGCAGCCATGACTCCATCCTCTCTTGCTAAGATAGTTACAGACTATGAAAAAGCAAGTAGGACTTTACATGTTATGAAAGCAAAAATCTATTATAAGACTGAGACTAAGATGGTAAAAGCTATCTTTCCTCATGCTAAAATAGGAGAGCGTGATTATGACTGGATGATGGAGCTTCCAAAGAATGTAACTCTTAAAAAACTAGGTATTTCTACTTTAGAAATTATACAAGAGTTCATCAAGAGAAAGCTCTTACCAAGGAATTTTTTAACCATAACCCCTGATTTGTAATGAGCAATACAGAACAAAATACAGAAGAATCAAGATTTTCAGATTTATCAAATCTGGAGCTAGTATATATATACTACAGACTTAAAAAGTACGTTGAAGTACTTGATAAGAATCTTGAGAAAAATGTGACAACTAGAACAGTAGATACTCCAATGGGTATAGCTACTGCCATGAAACATGTCTCTCCAAAACATGTAGACAAGTTTAAAAAAACAGTGTACTATCAAACAGCTCATGCTGTGATAGAGAAACTAGGACCTACAGTTAAGGTCATAGAAGAGTGTGACAATGAAGTTATAAAAGTCTTAGAACAATTTAAAGATTAATATCATGGCTAAAGAAGAAAAAATAAATTTTCTTGATGAGATTAGAAAGTTTCAGAATAAAGATCTTTCTGTTTATACATCACATGCTTTATTGGGTGTAAGTTTAGATCAAAATGGTTCTCCTGAAGGTACTGTTACTTTAATACATGGTACTCCTACTGAAATACTTGGTATGATAAAGCTTGTAAAGTTCAAACTTGAAAAATATGAAAAAGAACTTATAGATAAGATTTTTCATAGTGAGAAAGGACATGATCTAAGTAAACCTCGTGAAAAAATTGAAGATTCAAAAAAGAGGTTAGATGAACTTATAGACAAATTACCTCCTGGAATAAAAGAAAAAATTCAGGCTGTAAAAGAAAAATTTGACAAAGCTATCGAAAGTGATGACATTCCCGCTCTTGAAAAATTACAGAGTGATATAATGAGTGAAATCGTAGGTAAAGAAAATCTGGATAGTAACTTCTTAAAAGAAAGAGATCCAGATAATGAAGATGATTTTAGTATCGAAGACTTCAAAGGTTAAAAACAGAGTAACAATAATAATAAGAAAAACAAAAAACAAAAAAAGTATGATTTTATTTAGAGCCTTCCTTGACGGAACCAGTTTACAGGTAGAAACCTTACCAGGTCAACCAAAATTTGAAAAGCTATTACCTATAGCTGCATCTGACATCAAAATTACAGCTCCTATTAATGACATTGTAAAATTTCCTATGGGAACAGTGTTTATTACAGATGGATATGACTTCCCAGAAGCTGACCACCTGCACATTCGTAAAGAGAATGTAGCTGCTTTATATCATGAGAATACTACTTATGAGATGAAGTGCCCTGAGGCTAACCCTCTTATAGATTACTTAATTGATTACATGATTGACAGAACTGAAGAGTTCACTCTTGACCAAGCTAAAGAAATGGCTGAGAAATTTAAAGCCTATGGTTATACTATTGACTGGGATGCTAAATTTGCTATGCCAGAACCAGGAGCACCTGCTGCAGGAACTAGTGTAAACATGAAGCGTGCCATCGCAAGTAAATATCCTGTTCCAAACAGAGAAGATATTGGCTTTCACATTGATCCTGAGTTATGGTATCTTATGGTTAGAAATATCCTTAGAGGTGAAAATATCATGATTATGGGTGATACAGGAACAGGTAAAACTGAGATTGTAAAACACATTGCCAAAGCTTTAGGAAGAGAGATGTTTATCCAGGATATGGGTACTGTGCAAGATGCTCAGTCTGCTTTACTAGGAGTACATACTTTGAATAAAGAGGGTATTTCAGAGTTTAAACATGCACCATTTGTAAAATATGTGCAGTCTGCAGGAATTGTTTTGCTTGATGAGCTTAACAGAGCGCCTTTGGCTGCTAATAATATTCTTTTCCCTTGTCTTGACAACAGAAGATATTTACCAGTGGATGTGGCACATAGTGAAGAAGATCAAAAAATAGAAGTTCACCCAGACACAGTATTTATTGCTACATGTAATATTGGTAGTGAGTACTCTGGTACAAATGCTATTGATAGAGCTTTACTAGATAGATTCTTCCCTGTTGAAGTATCTTATCCAAAAGAGAAAGATGAAATTAAAGTCCTTGTACTAAGAACAGGTATTGAAGAGAAAGATGCCATAGCTATTGTAAAAGTAGCCAACAAAGTAAGAGAGCAATACAGAGAGCAAGAGCTTTCAAGTAGTATCTCTGTAAGACACACTCTTCAGACAGCTGGATTAGTTGTAGATGGATTTGATCTTACTAATGCTATGCAAGCAGTAGTTATGCCATTGTTTGAGGATAGTATTGGTAACTCTCAGCGCTCAAAAGTTAAAAGTATTATAGCGGCTTTTTAAATCCGGAAGTTGTAGATAAGAAAATCAAGTATGATACAAGTTACCTAGAGTGGTTGAAAAGAAAAAATGCAACCATAAAAAAAGTAGCTTCTATGGGTACATATGGTACATCTACATCTTCCTATAAATGGAAGTATCCTACTAAAAAGTAGTAGTAAAAATTTAATACTTTAAAAAATATGAGTGCTAAAAATAAAGGCTGGTCGAGAGACTGGTTTAGAAGAAAAGAAGAAGATGCTTATACTTTCTATGATTCAAGTAAAAGGCTCTTTGACTGGGATACAGGACGAGATAGTTATTCTTCATATTTTGTAAGGGATAATGAAAGCCTGAAATCTGCTGCTAAAATGGTAAGCAGTATGTTCAGGGTAATGGATGTTCCTAAAGACATCAAAATGGAGAGTCAGATTAAGAAAAAGGATAATAATGATAAAGTTACTATTCCTGTTCCACTGGCTATGCTTCGTGATAGTGATGGTGTATACAAAAATAAGGATTCAGAATTATTGGATGCCTTTTATGGTGCTTCTATTCAGAATGCAGCTCTTGCAAGCATGCAGAGTAAGTCTGAGTATGTAAGAACTATGAATGCAAGGTCTAAAGAAACTCCTACAACTCCTGTTGATTTGTTGTATTCATTACTTAACACAGAGCGTGTTGACAAAAAAGT
>Ga0181339_1000002_pt1 | contig 136515 bp, 229 predicted proteins | sample Sp13VDMM110DD_FD_130101 | JGI IMG/M metagenome (GOLD analysis project Ga0181339, IMG submission 130101) | Freshwater viral communities from Lake Michigan, USA - Sp13.VD.MM110.D.D | ecosystem: Environmental > Aquatic > Freshwater > Lake | place: USA: Michigan | collected 2013-04-23 | reverse complement strand
TCGTGGCAGACCTGCACGAACCCTGGATTCTCATGCGTCCGGTCGTCAAAGACTCGGTCGAGTTTCTCGAACGGAGAGACTCACTCGCACGCTATGGTTTGATCGCACCGATCTGTGTTCGCCCCTCTTCTCGGCAGCCGGGCAAGTACGAAGTCATCGACGGTATGTGGCGGCTTGAAGCCGGCCGCGAACTCCGACTCGAAACGCTTCCTTGCATCATAAAAACCGGACTGACCGACGATGATGTTCTCGCGATGCAGATACAAGCAAACGCGGTCAGAGCCGATACCACCCCGGTCGAATACGCCCGCCAGTTGCGGCGCATAATCGATCGTTCCGGTGGGACAATGACCTTCGCCGAACTTGCTCGAATTGCGGGAAAACACCCGTCATGGGTTAAGGATCGGCTGGGCCTGCTTGATCTCGCGAACGACATGCAACTGATGGTCGAGCGGGGAGAAATCCCCGTGGCCTCAGCCTACATGCTCGCGAAGATTCCCTCTCGTTGGAGACGGGATCATATCGACAGTGCCCGCGCCATGCAGAGCAACAAGTTCTGTGCATTGGCGGCAGGTGTCATTAAGCAATTTGCTGAGTGCGTCCGCCAAGGAAAGCTCGATGAACGGTTCCTGCCTGAGTTCTCTCCGCAGCATTACCTGCGCGGTTTGAAGGAAGTCAAAGCCGAACTCGATCAGCCGAAGGTCGGAGCCACCGTGCTCGTGACCGAGGGCTGCAAGACGATGATGGACGCCTGGAACGCCTGCCTACGGTGGGCTCTTCATCTCGATCAACTCAGCGTCGCAGAGCAACGCGAAAACGCCACCCGCAAATCAAAATCAAGATTCCTCAAAGACACGGAGCCAGACAATGAAGACGTAGACAGCGACGACTCGTAACCCCGCCTGAATCCCATCTCTCCCTCTCATCTCTCCCCATCTCATCTCTCAGGTATTCTCCCATGCCCGGTACTGATCTCGCCAACCTCGATCTCTCGCAACTCCCGTCCACTCAAGTCGGCAACGACGCGATGTACGACGATCTGGCGAAGAGCAACGAGTTCCTCGGCCGCTTCCAACTGTTCACCAAGGGTAAGGCCATCGATCGCGGCCTCATCACGCCCGGCCACTACGGTATCCCCGAGTCGGCCGACGAAATCACCGGCCTCGGTGACTCGGTGGACATCCTCGTGCTCGCTCGCCGTCCGAAGGCGCTCGACATGACGGACAAGGAAGCCATCATCGTCTCCTACAACAACGAGTCCGCCGAGTTCAAGCGGATCGCGGCTCAGTCGCAGGAGAAGGAATCGAATTGCATGTACGGTCCGTCGTTCCTGATCTACGAACGCACGACGGGTCGGTTCTTGGAGTTCTTCTGCGGCTCGAAGAGCACGCGGTCGGAATCGAAGAAAATCTACCCGTTCCTCCCTCTCACCGCCGAAGACATCAAGGCGCGGGGTCTCACCGACCAAGAACCGCACGGCCCGCTGCCGATGACCTTGAAGTCCAAGTACGTCGAGAAGGGCAGCTACTCGTGGCACGTCCCCGTCGTGGTGAAGTGCAGCGTCCCTTTCACCAAGGGGCCGACGAACGAGAAGCTGATCGCCGAGATCATCAAGTTCATCTCGCCGAAGGAAGACGGTGTCGAGCGCGTCGTCGAAGATGCACCGGCCGCGAAGCCGGGTGCTAAGAAGCGCGCCCGGTAAATCTGAAAACCGCCGGACGCACTTCAGCGTGCTAAGGCTGTCAGAAGTTTGAAAGTGACTCCGGGCCGGCTGATAAAAGCGGCCGGCCCGGAGCGTTCTAGCTTGCATTTCATCAGCTTTGACGTAGGATTGAGGTAGAGATACCCATCCTCGGAGCCAACATCATGCGTCTCGCCGCCATCATCCTCGCCATCTTCGTCGTTGCCGCGTCGGTCTCCCATGCCGAGACGATCCGGCTCCCGTCCGGGCAGGTTTTCGTCACCGACGACATCCCGCTCGACAAGCTGCCGGCCTTCGTCAAGCACATGACGGCCAAGCAGTTCGCCTCGTTCGCCAACCAGCGGAATGCAGCCGCCTACGACGCCGCCAGGGCTCGCCACGAAGCGTACCTCGCTGAGCGTGGTGCTCCCGTGACTGCGAACGTGTCCCAGGCGTCGGGCTCGTCTACGACGCGATACGGCGGCGGTGCGGGCCAGGGTGGATTCGGTGGTGCGGGCGGGTATCTCGGCTACGGCCAGAACACCGGCTCGGGCGTGTCGGGCGGCGGCCTGTTCGGGCTCGGCGGCCAGTCCTTCACCGGCAACAACGTCAGCCGGACGTTCTCCAATTCGTCTCGCAGTTTCAACATGACCTACCCGGACATGAACGACTTCGGCGGCGGACCGGTCACGATTATCAATCCATTCTGCTACGACTTCTGGGTCAAGCACACCGAGTAACCATGCACGTCATCCTCTCCACGACTCGCGACGCCATCGGCTCGTCCATCTTCAACATCCAGAAGAACTCGCTGGTCATCGGCGATCTGAACGGGCAACCGTTCGCTACCGCAGCCGAGGCTGAAGCCGTCGCCGCCCAGATGAACGTCGATCACAACGGAGCCGGCGCGACTCGCGACGTCTGGTTCGTTGCGAAGGAACTCGAATACTGCTCCCTCCCCGCGACCGCCAAGTAATCATGCTCTACGCCGTCATCGCCTTCTGGTCGGTTGTCATCACCGCCATCGTCCGGTACTTCACTCCCGACTCCGTTCCTCACAGCTTGAAGCTCGGGTTCTATGAGTTCTGGTACGAAGTACGGACTCGCGGTGCTGGCGATCTGCCGACCGACTATCAAGACCCGCTCCGAGACGGAGAGTGGGTCGATCGCGGCCAGATGCTCGGCTTCGCCTCACTGATCCTACTGGTCCTCGGCGTGCTCGCCCTCGCCGGCTACACCATCTACCTCGCCGCATGAGCAACACCGAACTCGAACTCGTCCCCACCGTCGATCTGCTCGCCGAGCTTGAACGACGCTTCGACAACCTGATGGTCGCAGGCTCTCGTAGGCACGCGACCCGCCGCACACGCCGCCTCTTCCGGTGGCACTGCTTGGACATCGACGCCGGTGTCGGCCTCTTGGCCAATCTCAGTAGCCGTATGATCGCGAGCATCGAACAACGCTCGCGACCGACTGGCTAAGACCGCGTTGCGGTTATGCGTTTATGACGTGCGCAAGACTCAAGGCCCGCCTGGGTACAAGTGACTCCGCACGCCTTCCTTAAAACGCCGTGCTCTCGACTGCTCGCGCGAAAGCGGGGTACCCAGCCGAAACCATAACGCTGGATGGGACCGCAGAGCGTCTTGAATCAGAAAGTGAAAACCGTATGCCTCCCTCCGTCGTGTTAATACAGCAGCCGAAGATCGACTTCGACACGCTGCTGACTCTCACGAACAAACTGCTTGGCTACAGCCCGGCGGCGAAGATCGATCAGAGCCGCCTTGAACACTCCGACGCCGAGCGATTCATCTCATGCCTTGCGGCGCTGCGTGATCCAAACGCACCCGCCGGCATCACACCTAACCTGCTCGGTCACGCCTCTTACTCCGCACTGATCGCGGCCGACGAACGAGACGTCCTCGACATCCTTGAGGCCGTCTCCGGGATGCACTTCGTCGTAGCCGAGACCGTGAGTCGCGGAGTCATGCTCGCCGTCGTCACCGGCACGCTCGCTCAATGGCGAGACGCCGTGAAGACCGGCACCAGCCAGAACGGCGAACTCAACGTCCGCGCGTGTTGGTGCCACATCATGTCGCTCTTCACCCAGGCCGGCCTCGCCAACCTGTGGAAAGACTGCGTCACGAAACCTCTCAAAGACAACACCTTCTACTTGGAAGACAAGCGATGAGCAAATACTGGAACGATCTCGGTGCGGCGATTCAAGCCGCCGGCGTCGTGGGTGAGCCTGAGATCACGTTGGACCCGGCCGCCCTCGCGCAGCAGGTCGCTCAGCATCTCAGCGACAAGCTCGGTAAGAAGGCCGGCGGCAACACCTACACGAACAAAGCCGCATCGGCCGCGCAGTACGGCTTCTCGGAGTTCTACTTCAGTTGCGACATCGACCCGAAGCACGTCGGCAACAAAGGCGTCGTGCTCGCGAAGTACATTCGCCCCGCTCAGTTCGCCTTGCAGCACGGTCTGCTCGATGCGGCCGGTGACGGCCTGCTCGCGTTCTGTCCGCCGAGCTTGCTGACGAAGCGCCGCACGAAGGCCGCCAACGCCACGGTCGGCAACGTCGTCGTGGCCTGCTTGCTCTGGTGGGAATCTCCCACTTCGACGATCGGCTGCTCGTTCAGCGTGCTCGCTCGCGGCCCGAAGCCCACCCCGGCTAAACCCATCCGTCTTGTCTGACGACTACGAGCCTCTGGCTCTCCCGCCTGATTCCCCTTCCGAGCGTCTGGCACTCGCCGACGCCGCCCACCGCAGCCAAATCGAAGCCGTCGTCCGCGAGGCACTCAGCCTCGATCGCGGTGACATCGCAGCCAACCTGCGTAAGTCAGCCGCCGAACTCTGCCAACGAGTTCTCAAGGAACGGCTCCCCAGAATCTCCGCGAGTCTCGCGGCTGGATACCCCGACGAGGCTCAATCCCTCGCTCTTCACGGGGACATGGCGTGCATACGCACCCTCTTAGAAACAGCGAAGTCCATCTCCGATGAGTAAAGCCCCACCCGAGATCATCGACGTCAAGCTGACGACGCGAACCAAGAGCGGCACCCTGATCCGCTCGCCCGCGAAAATCTGCTACAACGCCGGCCGCATCGAGTTCATCAAGTCGCCGTTCTCGTTGAAGGACGAGATCAAGGCGATGAAGGGCTCGCACTGGTGCGGGTACGACGAAGAGCCACGACAAATCTGGACGGTTGACGACTGTCAACGCAACCGATTCCAACTCGCCTTCCTGATGGGCGAAGACGTCTACGAGTGGTTCGATCGCGAACTGATCGAGCACGACTACAGCGACACTCGCCTGCATGGTGAGATCGCGGACCTGATGATCCACCAGAAACATTTGGCCGACTCGGGCCTCACGTACCACTACCAAATCTGGGGTGCGGAGATGGGCGTCGGCAAGACGCTCTCCGCACAGAAGGTGATCGAGAAGGGCGGCATCAAGGAATGGTGGTGGGTCGGTCCTAAGACCAGCCTACCGAACATCCGCCGCGAGTTCCGCAAGTGGGGCTTCAACTTCGACGGCCCTGTGCATGTCGAGTTGATGACCTACGAGGAAGTCACTCGCCGCATGGACGAGTGGAAGCCCGGCGACTTCCTGCCCGAAGGCGTGATCTTCGACGAATCGTCGCGATTGAAAGGTGCCACCAGTCAACGCAGCCGTGCTGCGCAGATGCTAGCCGACTTGATCCGTGAAGCTCACGGGTTCGACGGCTACGTCATCGAGATGTCCGGTACTCCGTCGCCGAAGTCGCCTGTCGATTGGTGGTCGCAATGTGAGATCGCGTGGCCGGGCTTCCTCAAGGAAGGCTCGCCCAAGGCGCTCGAACAACGCACGGCGTTCCTCGTCAAAGTCGAATACGAATCGGGCACGTTCCCGAAGCGTGTCGGCTGGAAGGACGACGAGCACAAGTGCGCCACCTGCGGCCAGCTTGAACTGGAAGGCCCGCACGAACTCGACGGCATCGTCGATCCGGGCGACTACCATCCGTTCGCGAAGAGCGTGAATGAAGTCGCCTTGATGCACGATCGCCTCTCCGGGCTCGTGGTCATCAAGCATAAGAAGGACTGCCTCACGCTGCCGGACAAGCGATACCGGAAGGTCATCTGCAAGCCGTCATCGAGCGTGCTCCGCGTGGCGTCGGCGTTGGCCTCGGCCGCGCCGAACACGATCACCGGGTTGACGTGGCTCCGCGAGCTAAGCGACGGCTTCCAGTACAAGGACATCAAGGACGGCAAGACGCCGTGCCCACACTGCCCCAACCATTCGGGCAAAGTGGACGAATGGTTCCAGAAGACCGACGAGACGCGAACCTACTCAGCCATCGACATGCTCGATGCAAAGAAGGTCGCGGGCTTGGAGAAGCGGCAGATCGACTGCCCGCGCTGCGAGGGCAAGGGTGAAGTGGACAAGATCGTCCGCATCACCAAGGAAGTGCCGTGTCCGAAAGACAAGGCGCTCAAGGCCGACTTGGAGAAGTGCGAAGAGACCGGACGCATCGTCATCTTCGCGGGCTTCACCGGCTCAGTCGATCGCATCGCCGGCCTCTGTCGCAAAGAGGGTTGGGCCGTCGTCCGCTGCGATGGTCGAGGCTTTGAAGTCACGACGATGGAGAAGAACGAAGTCACCGTGCTCGCCAACGGCGGTGACGATGCCCTCGCGTTCTGGGCCAACATCGAAGCCAACCCTCGCGTGGCCTTCGTCGCCCACCCTGAGTCGGGCGGTATGTCGCTGACGCTGGTCGAGAGCCGCATGGCGATCTTCTGGTCGAACAGCTTCAAGCCCGAGTACCGCTCGCAAGCTGAAGATCGCATCCATCGCAAAGGCATGGACGAGAACCTCGGCTGCGAGATCGTCGATTACGTCCACCTGCCGAGTGACGCTCGCGTCATCCAGGTGATCGGCGAAAACCGCAAGCTCGAACTGATGACGATGGGCGAGTTCACCGACACGCTCGAAGACGACATCGAGGTTGGCGAGAACGACGTGCTGATCGAAGAGGTTTCCAAGTAATCCCGGAGTCCGTATGAAGTTCATACTCAGTATCCTGCTCGCGTTCGCCTTTGTGACCACGGCGACGGCCGCCGACACGGCGATGGCTAAGAAGTTGCTCGACGCCAGCGTCACGATCGACATGGGAGACCAAGGCCACGGCTCGGGCACGCTGTTCACCCGCAAGCTGGACAACGACACCGTCACCTTCGTGTGGACTGCCGGTCACTGCATCGACCGAGTCCGCACGAAGAACACCGTACTGATCCCCGGCTCGAAGCCGATCAGCTTCGTGACGTTCAAGGACGTTCAAGTCATCTTCCACTCGGAGATCGACGGTAAGCAGTACGAAGAAAAGCTGCCTGCCCGCGTGATCCGTTACCTCGCCGAGTACGACGGCGATCTAGCACTGCTCGAACTTCGCAAGCGGAACGTCAAGAGCGTCGCGGACAACATCCGCTTCCTGAAGTCGGACACGCCGCCGCCACCGGGGACCAGCCTGTTTCACGTCGGCAGCTTTCAGTCCCAACTCGGCTTCCACTCGTTCAGTGAAGGCATCGTTTCGCAAGTCGGCCGCATCCTGGTGTTCGAGGGCAAGCAATCAGTCTTCGATCAAACGTCGGTCACGGCGTACCCAGGCTCGTCCGGTGGCGGCGTCTTCATCGCCGCGAACGGTGACTACGCCGGGATGCTGCTTAGAGTCGCCCAGCCGCAGTTCAACTTCATCGCTCCGACTCGCGTCATCCGTGCCTGGGCTCGCAAGGCCAACGTCGAATGGGCGATGAACCCAGACATCCCGATGCCGACCGCCGAAGCGCTGCGGTCTATCACGATTGAAGACAAGCCACCCGGTGCGATCGTGATCGAGCCGATCAACCCACCGAAGTTCACGCTCCCCATGAAGAGGGAAGACGTCAACAAGTTGCTCGACATCCGCTTCCCCACCATCAAGTAACGCTCTCCCTCCCCGCCCGCCGCACCTTCGGGTGTCCCGTCTAAGGAACCTTCATGCCTCGCCTACTAAGCCGCGCGAAAGCGGCAAAGATCAAGGAAGACCTTGCTGCCTCGAAGGGCCGCAAGCAAACCGAGATCGCCAAGAAACACAAGATCAGTCGCTCGCTCGTCAGCGACATCTTCACGGGTAAGACGCACGCCGACGTGCCGTGGCCGGAAGACTACGAGCCCATCCCGAATAAGAAGGGCGGCCAACACAATGTCGCCGCCGAGTCCGATCCGACCAACGAGCGGATTCTGGAACTGGAATCGGAAGTCGTCCACCTTACGGAAGAACGCAACCGCATCAACGTGAAGTACAAGGCCAGCGCCAAGGCGACCGGCTTGTTCAAAGCGATGGTTCGCGAGATGGACACCCGCATCGTGCCGATGCGATCTCTGCCGCCGATCTCCAACGAGCACCGTAAGAAGAAACGCATCACCGAGCACATGGTGATGCACCTTTCGGACGGCCACCATGACCAAGTCATCACCCGCGAAGAGTGCGGCGGCTTGGAAGAGTACAACTTCCCGATCTCGTGTGCTCGCGCCGAACGCTACGTCGATACCGTCCTCGAATGGACGCAAGACACGCTGGCTCCGAAGTTCAACTTTACCGAACTCTGGGTGCTCGCTTACGGCGACCATACGAGCGGTGAGATTCACGGCCACGCTCAGCGGTCCTACTTCCGCAATCAGTTCCGCAACACGTTCGCGATCGCTCAGCTTCACGCTTTGATGTACCGCGATCTCGCGCCGCACTTCGACAAAGTCCACGTCATCTACCTGCCCGGCAACCACGGCCGCCGCTCGTTGAAGAAAGATTTCCACGGTGCCCACGACAACTGGGACTACCTGATCGCCGAGATGTGCCGGATGCACTGTCGGGACATCGAGAACATCGACTTCCTGATCCCGGACGCCTTCAGTGCCAACATCAACATCAACGGCGTCGGGTTCAACCTGTCGCACGGCGACGACGTGAAGGGCAACGCAGGCATCCCGTTCTACGGAATGGTGCGACGCCAGAAGGGTCTCATCGCCCTGGGTGCCGTGCAAGGCGGACCGAACATCCGCTACTTCTGCATGGGACACCATCACGTTGCGGCCAGCCTCTCCGACATCAACGGCGAACTCATCGTCAATGGTGCTTGGCCCGGCACCGACAGCTACGCCTACAACTCGTTCAGCGGCTACCGCGAACCGGTGCAACTGATCCACGGCGTCAACCCGAAGCACGGCATCACTTGGCGGCTCAACGTCAAGCTCAAGCACGAGGCCGAAGCAAAAGGCCCGAAGCGTTACAAGATCGACGGCGGCCGTGACGTCGGACCACTCAACATGGTGCTACCGGGATAACTATGCCGACGCGAAGTGAAGTCTACGCTGCCATCGACAGCGAGTTTGCATACGCCGACCGACGCTGGAAGGCGGCGTGTGCCGAGGCCCGGATCAAACACCGGCCCGACAATGAGAAGCTGGTCGAGGAATGGCTGATGTTCATCCTCGGCTACTTCCAAGATGCCGCCGATGCCGCCGCCCACAAAGCGGGCTCGGCACCGGCGCTCGACGTCGTGCGGAAGCTCGCTGGGCTCTGCATGTCCTGCATGATGGCCAACGGTGCCGCCAAGCGAGTCGGCCCGTTTCTCAATGGGCCGCTAAGCACGGAGATCGTCCGGCTGGTCATCGACGAAGAGCGTGACTACCAAGACGCGCTCCCACCGTCGCGAACCAACGGACGCCGCAAGACGGTCCCTGGTTATCTCTGCATGTTCCACACCTATCTAAACCGTGCCATTGACGCTTGGAGCTTAACCGCCGGCGACACCGAGGCACTCAACAACATTCGCAAGCTCGCCGCCATCTGCGTTCGCTGCATGGAAGAACACGGCGCTCCGCTTCGCGAGTAGATACCGTCCGAGTCCGACACCGTTCCTACTTTTCTTTCCTTTTCCGAGACCCACATGACCGCTTTGAAGAACAAACCGAAGGCCGCTAAGAAGCTCCCGACTCTGATCGAAGCCGTGCAAGACATCATGCTCACCGCCACCGGCGCGTTGACGCTCAAGCAGATCGCCAAGAAAGCCAAGAGCAAGACGAAGAAAGAAGACGTCAGCGAAGCCTCCGTCTCCGCTCGTCTCCGTGATCTCCGCAAGGTGTCCGGCGGCACCGCCTTCGACATCGTCCGCAGCACGACCGCTCAGAAGGGCGTCTTCGGCTACACGCTCGTCGTGAAGCGCGCGAACGACGAAGTCCGCACGCCGGACGGCGTCGTCAAGGCCAACACCTTGCCGACCGGAAAGTCCGCCACCGGCCCGAAGAATCCGATCGTCTACGGTAAGACCGGCGGCAACGTCTCGGCCGCCGACCAAGCGAAGCAAGACGCCCCGGCCGCTCCGGTCGCCGGCTCGCGCAGCGCCGCATCGTTCGTCGATACCCTGAAGACCGGAACGGCCACCGGCTAATAAGGGAATCCGCAAGAGCACGGTGCCGGTCTCGTTGGCGTAAGCCCGAGCCGGCGCTGGCTCTTGCAAACCTATGCAAACGATTCCCGGTCGGTTCATCGTCGAGCGAATCCGCGACGGCGTTGTGATTGAACGCACTGAGTTCGAGAACACGTTTGTTCCCGGACCCAGCTTCCTCATCAACAGCCCGTGCGTCATCCCGCCGCTGGAAATACCGTCTGAGGGATACGAAGCGGAGCATCACGTCACATCGCTCTTCCCGGTCGGCGTGATTCATTTCCCCGAACCGATCAACGTGGCGTTCGACGAAGACCTTCGCGTTTACCCGGCACCGCACGATTACCAAATCTAAACCCGTTACGAGACACCATGAGACTGTTCAACGATCGTTATCTTGTCCGCGCGATCCCGCCGAGCCAGAAGACCGCAGGTGGGATCGTCCTGCCCGATTCCGCCAAGCCGAAGTACAACCGCAGTGAAGTAGTCCTCGTCGGCGAAGGCTATGCCGCGACGGGCAGCATCCCTGCTCGGCCGCTCAAGGCTAAGGCCGGCGACATCGTGATGCACCACTCGAAAGGCGTCGAGCACGATTACAACGGCGAGACTCTCTTGCTCGTCACCGAAGGCGAACTGATCGGGATCGAGTAATGAGCGGCCAAGCTCGCGTTGCTGCTCAATATGACGCTATGTCGCAGCGGGTAAACGTCTACCTGATGCAGTACGTCGGTGAGCAAGGCATCCAGCATCTCGGTCAGCCGGTCGTGTTCTCTGAGGCACCCGCCGATGGCCAGCAGGTAGCACCGACGTTCTGGCTCCGTGACGACGCCGCTCAGCAGTTGGTGGACCAACTCTGGATATGCGGCTACCGCCCGTCCGAGGGCAGCGGCAGCGCAGGTTCGCTCGCCGCCACCGAGAAGCACTTGGCCGACATGCGCACGATCGCGTTCAAGGCTCTCGAAATCGATCCGACACCGAAGGCCCGGTAGTCACTGCATCGTAGCTCAATGGTAGAGCAGCGCACTGTTAATGCGAAGGTTCCTGGTTCGAGCCCAGGCGATGCAGCTTTGGAGAAACGTATGAAGCGACTTGAAGACTACGATGTGTTCGCACTTCCGTGCGGTCGCATCTACTACGACGCAGACTTCAACTGCCGAGGCGACTTCACACTTCAATCGGTCAGTGATCTCGCGGACAGCATCAAATCAAACGGCCGGCTGCTTACCCCTGTGTGGGTGCAGCCGGCTGTTGACGTACCTGGACTTCCCGAGGGATACGACTGGCGACTGATCGCCGGCCACCGGCGATACAAGGCGCACACCGTCTACCTGAAGTGGCCCGAGATCGCGGCCACGGTCCTCAACGGACTCGACGAGCGGCAAGCCCACCTGCTGAACTTCACCGAGAACCTCGAACGTAAGGACTTGAACCCGCTCGAAGAGGCGATGGCGATCAGCACGCTGTACCCGGACGGAGTCACACTGCGGCAGGCGGCCGACGAACTGAAGCGGGACACCAAATGGGTTCACGCTCGCCTTCGGCTACTGAAGGTGCCCGAGCCGGTCCAACAGCTTGTGGCCGCCCGCAGGTTGACGCTGCTGGACTTGGAGATCGTCTGCCGTAAAGAGACGCCCGAGGCCCAGATCGACGCCGCCAACGCCCTGGCAGCCTCCAAGCGTGGTCGTGGTCGTAAGGCCGTCTTCACCGGCGAGAAGCTGCTGCGGAGCTTCCGGCGTCGGCGGAACAAGGAAGAGATAAACGGCAAAATCGCTGCAATGCTCAACATCGGCATATCCGGCCTCGTGACTCGGTTCGCGGCGTGGTGCGTCGGGGCGATCAGCGACGACGAGTTGGACGCCGACATAACTCGCGAAAGTGAAAACCAGAATCCACCGGAGACGTGTTAAGTGGAGCTATGGCTTCACACCCGAAATCCATCGACGAGACCGTTAGAGAACTGCGGTCGCGGCCGGGGATCGACGTCACCAAGCTGTCTGTAAACCAGCGGGTGCTGGTCGAGACGACACAAGCCGTCTACGAGATGAAGGTCATCGCCGCTCGCCTCGCCCTGGTCGAGATCACGAGCACCGATCCGCGATTACGCAAACCCGTCATCGGCCAGTTGTGGGCGTCGCACTACGACGTCGCAGGCCGAGTCTCACTGCCGGGCTGGATCGGCCGCTCTCTGCGGATGCAACTCCGCTTCAACAACTGCACGTTCCCGTGCTCGGTCACGCTCTCTGCGAGCGTCCACGGCGACCGCTTCCACTACGACGTCTTCTAGCATGACTCAAGAAACTTCGGTTGATACCTACGCCGCGATCCGTGACAGCGGACTGCTGAACGAACTCTGCCTGCAAGTGGTGAAGTTCATCCTCGACCACCAAGACGAGCAGGGCTACGGCGGCCTGATCTCGCAGGCCGATGCTTCGCGTGCTCTCGATCTGAACCCCGAGACGTGCGACGCCATTCGACCACGCTTCGTCGAACTTCTGGAATGCGGCGTCATCGCCGAGTCCGGCAAGAAAGTCGATCCGAGGACCGAACGCAAGGTGCTCGGTTATCGACTCACCGGACGCACACCGACGATCGCGCCTCGCCGCAAGCACCGAACATACAAGGCGCTGCTCGCCGCAGCCTTGACTCACGTACCCGAAGCGCTCCGCATCGAGATCGCGGAGAAGCTGCGAGTCACATCCTTCGAGTCGGCCGCCGCATAAGCGACGCCTCGCACATCTTCTAAGGACTCTCATGCTCGAATCCCTTCTCGCCGCCATCAAAGAAATCGGCGGCACTGTGGTCCCGATACGCGCGGACATCTACGCCGATTGGAAGAACACGCTCGTCCTCCCCGATGGCCGCCGGGTACCGCTCCACAACTGGTTCTACTCGACGTACTTTCTCCGCGACGGCGAGGAAGCCGAAGAGGCGAAGGTGTATCGCACACCCGCCCTCATGTCGCAAGAACGCGGGGTGTTGCGAGTCCTCCGAGCAGCGGCGATCAATGTGCTCGCGAAAGACTCCGACTTCACGCCGATCTTAGGCGACGTGGGTGCCGCATACGTCGCCGGTTTCCCCGGCAACATTCTCATCCTCTCTGGTGCCGACCCGGTCCGCGAAGGTGCCGTGATCTCGATCAACGGTATCCGGTACACGGTGATCGACGCCGTCGAAGTTGGTCCTGGCTACAACCACGCGATGCTCGATCGCCCGCTCGATGCGGCCATTGGCATCAACGACGTCGTGCGAGGCGGGTTGCTCCACGACGCCGATGTCCACGCCTCGCCCGGCGGGCTCGAACTCTACACACCTAGCCTGCGGACGCCCGACAAGGCCAGCGGCGTCGAGTGCAACCAGATCGAGGAAGGCGGCCTGCGTCTGCGCGAGATTCGCCAGTTCGGTCCTCACAAAGTGATCGGGATTCCCGAAGACGAAGTCGTCCTCTGTACCCAAGTCACGTTCGACCTACTGCTCGGCGTCTTCGTCGATCCGGTCAAGTGCTGGATCGAGATCGGCACCCGAGTATGACCGGACTAGAAGTCCAACTCGAACGTATCCGCGACGAGATCGCCCTGCGTGGCATCCTACTGCGCCGCCGATCCGAAATCCTCAACGCCTACTTCCGGGCCGCCTCCCTCGGCATCCCGTTGAAGTTGCCTGAATACCCCTTCTCCCTCGCCGACATGCACGCTCGGCAAATGGCGGCACATGAAGTACGACTTAGCCAACAACGCGGATAAGTACATCTACATCGATAGTGAAACCTGCGGGCTTCACTCGATGATGGTTCTGTTTCAGTACGCCGTCGAGGACGGCCCCATCGTCCTCTACGACGTATGGCGGCGGCCGATCGGCGAGACCCTCGACCTGCTCGAATGGGTCTGCACGCACACGGTGGTTGGCTTCAACCTCGTGTTCGACTGGTTCCACGTCGTGAAGATTTACACGACCTTCTCTCTATGCCCACGGGATTGGATTCCCGAAGAGCATATCAACGAGATCGCGATGCTTGAGCCGAAGGCTCAAAGCGGCCCGTGCCTCAAACCGGCCAACTCGCTCGATCTTCTCTTGCACTCTCGCAAAGGTCCGTACCAATCCCTCATGGCCCGCTCGGATATTCGTATCCGACGTGTGCCGACCGCGCTCTCGTATGCGCTGGCCGAGGAACTGGAAGAGCGCGTCTCGATCGACGGCATCTACTTCGCCCGCAGCCACGACAAGGATGCGCCGCGCTGGCAGGTCTTCGACATCAAGCGCCGGGACGGCGAGATCGATCCCAACTTCAAAGACGTCGTGCTCCGGTTCAATCCGGCGGGCGGGTTGAAGTTCCTCGCCGAACATGCTCTCGGCTACAAGCCGAAGTACCACTACAAGGACGTCGAGCCCGATCGCGCGTGGCTGCCCAAAGAGTTGGGCTTCGCTCCGACCGCCCTCTCCGTCTCGAAGCCCGAGCGGAACTGGGAAGTCTACAAGGTCGAGAACCGAACTCGCAAGCTGATCGGCCACGCATGGCCCGGCGTCATCAAGCACTTCATCGACCACTGGGCCGATCGCGAAGACGCTCGTGACTACGCGAGCGACGATATTCTCTACACCCGCGACCTGTGCAAATACTTTGCGAAGCTCGCCGGCGTCGAGCGGCTGCCCGCCGGTGACGACGACTCGATCCTCGCCTGCATGGTCCCCGTCATTCGTTGGCGAGGATTCAAGACTGACGGCAAGGGCATGATGCAACTGTACCGCAAGGCACGAGCGATCGTGAAAGCGGCACCGGTGAACATCAACAAGCCGAGCGAAGTCCGCGCGTACATCGGTGCGTGCATGGACGACATGGAGAAGGTCATCCTCGAAGGCTCCACTAAGAAGGCCAACCTGCAAGCGGTGGCCAAGTGGGAAGTCGAAGAGGAAGAGGACTGCACGAAGTGCGACGGCCTCGGCAAGCACGACGATGGACATTGCCTTCGCTGTGAAGGCTCGGGCAAGCTGCACGCGGTCGGTGAGATCACCGACATGCACGGCAACCATCCGGCGGCCATCCGCGCAGCAGACATCCTACTCGTGAAGATCGCCGGTAAGGAAGTCGAACTCTATCGCAAGCTCATCCGGGCCGGCAAGTTCCACGCCTCGTTCAACGTCATCGGCACCCTCTCGACTCGTATGTCGGGCGGCGACGGTCTCAATGCTCAAGGCATCAAGGCCACCAAGGAAGTTCGCTGCATGTTCCCACTCGCGTGGGAAGACTACGAACTGTGCGGTGGAGACTTTGACTCGTTTGAAGTGACGCTCGCGGATGCGGTCTACAAAGACCCCGATCTCCGCAAAGCTCTCACGACGCGCGTGGACTGCCATAAGTGCAAGGCAACCGGCAAGGTGCAGCCGAAGTGCAAGGGCTGCTCAGCTAAGAAGAAACTCAAGCAGCCGCTACCCGAAGGCTGCGGTGACTGCGTCGCGGTCGAGCCGTTGGAGTGCGGCGAATGCGACGGCACCGGCAAGACGACAAAGAAGATTCACGCTCTGTTCGCGCAGTGCTTGTACCCCGGCAAGACCTACGAGCAGATCGTGGCGTCGGCCGGTACCCAGAACGATATGTACACGAAGGGTAAGCAGGGCGTGTTCGCGATGATCTACGGCGGTGACTTCGGCACCCTCGTGCGAAATCTCGGCCTCTCTGCTGAAGTTGCGAAGGCGGCGTTCGATCAGTGGAACAAGTGGTTCCCGCAATCCGCGAAGGCACGCGAGCGGACGTTCAAAGCGTTCTGCTCGATGAAGCAACCGGACGGCATCGGCGGCAAGGTCGTCTGGGGCGACCCGGAAGACTATGTCGAATCGTTCCTCGGCTTCCGCCGCTACTTCACCTTGGAGAACACGATCACCAAGGCGCTGTACGACCTGAGCCGCAAGCTGCCGAAGGCATGGCGTGATTGCAAGGTGAAGGTCGTTCGCCGCGATCGAGTGCAGTTCGCCGGCGGTGCCGTGTCGTCGGCTCTCTACGGTGCGGCGTTCCAGATTCAAGCGGGCAACCAACGTGCCGCAGCCAACCACGAGATTCAATCTCCGGGCGGTCAGATCACTAAGAAGGTCCAACGCAAAATCTGGGACTTGCAACCGGTCGGCATTCACCCGCTCTACGTCGCTCCGATGAACGTCCACGATGAGTTGATGACCGTCACCCACCCGGACTACGTCGAGCCCGTCGCCGCCGTCGTGAAGACCTGCGTCGAGTCCTACCGCGAACTCGTGCCTCTCATCGGCATGACGTGGAACAAGTCCCAGGCCAACTGGGCGGAAAAGAAGGGTGGCTCGGTCACTCTCAAGGTTCGTTCACCCCTGATGGAAGCCAACTACGTGGCAGCCGCATAAGAAAGTGAAAACCAATGGGCCGCATAAAACGTGCTAAGCACGGGCCTGAGTGGTTCATCCAGAGAGACCTAATGGTCTTCATGCGTGCCAGAGGATGGCACGTCGAACGGATGATCGGCAATGCCTTCCAGAAGGGCATCCCCGACGTCTACGCATACAAGCGTGGCTTCGGCGAACGATGGATCGACGTCAAGTGCCCTGGTGGTAAGTACACGTTCACCAAGGAACAGAAGCGTAAGTGGCCCGTCTGGGACGCCGCCGGCATCGGTATCTGGATTCTTACCGCCGCCGACCAAGCCGCTTACGACAAGCTCTTCGACGCGCCTAACTGGCGTGACTACTGGAAATCCAGTTGGGGCGAGATACCGGACATCGACGCTTTGCTCGATGAACTGATCGCTGAAGAGGAAGCCGAAGACTTCGACGAGTTCGAGTAGCCCCGCCCCACTCCCCGCCTCTCCAATGCAACTGCAACTCAAGCCACACAAGTGGTCTTGCCTCGCGACTTCGTTCGCGATGGCGATGGAAATCCCGACGTCTCTGTTCGAGCAGACGGCGGGACACGACGGCTCGGACATCATCTTCCCAGGTCTGCCGGACCCATATTGCCGACGAGGCTTCCACACAAGCGAAGCCACCTACGTCGCGATGCTGCTGGGCTTCTCCGCAACCTCGATCGACTTGTTCCCGAGGATCGCACCGACGAAGGGGAGCTACCCCGAAGTCAGCGCCTACTACGGGACGCTCGCCAACGAGGACCAGAACTGGGCGATCTTCCAAGGCATCATCCACAACAAACGTGGCGTGCTGGAAATCAGAACCCGCAGCGGCGCGGGACACGCCGTGGCCTTCGAGCAGGGCCACATCTACGACCCCGATGGTGCCGCATTCCCCTATTCGCGTGAAGCCTGTGAAACACGCGGCCTCTACACACTTCGCCTCTGGCGGATCGAGAAACTCCCCGTATGAGTCAGTACAACACCGCGCTCGTCAACGACATGGTAGCCACCGGCTCCACGGCGTCGGCAGCGTCTAACGACAAGCTCTGGCCTCGTGTCGCGGCCGGCGACAAGGCCGCGATCAAGGAAATGATCGAGAGCAATATGTCGCTCGCGGTCAACAAGGTCGATTCCTACATCGGCATCTTCCCGCACGTCGAACACCTTCGCGACGATCTCATCAGCGAAGGATTCCTCGGCGTCGTCGAAGCCGTGAATCGGATGGCTAAGAAGGGTCCGGCCGTCGAGAACCCGAATCCCACCGGCTACATGAGTTGGTGGGTGATGAAGTCCATCGGCATCGTCGTCGATCGCGAGTACGCCAACGCGGCCTCGACCGGCACCGTATGGAATCACAAGCAGAGCGGCGAGTCCATCCCGCATCAAGTCACGGCACCGGCCGACCTGCCCGAGCGTTCGATTGATCCGACCGCGCTCACCGAGTTGCGGGACCAAATCGACTCGTGCTGCCTCACCGACGTGGATCGCCAGATCATCCGTATGCGTGGTGGCGATCCCGCACTGCCGCCGTCCGAACATCCCAACATGGTCGATCGCGAAATCTCGGCGGCTCTCGGGGTTCCGTTCACAACCATCTACATGCTGCGGCGTGCGATCTACGCCCGGTTCCTTGAAAAGTCCGGCATGGTAGGTGAAGTCTAATGTTGAACCGCTTCCCGATCGACACGATCAATCTCGACATCGACGACGTCCTGAACCAGTGTACGAAGTACGCGCTTCAGTGGCTCGGCATCCCGTTCGACTACTCGAACTTCATCGCGAAGTACCCGGTCAAGCACGGCTACAACATCGTCAACGTGGCCAATGAGATTCTCGGCTACGAGCGCTTCGACGTGCCGAGCTTCTGGAACATGATCCCTCGCGTCTTCTGGGCCTCGGTCCCGGTGTCGGATGAGTTCCAGTTCATCATCGACGAATCGATCAAGCTCGTCGGCGTAGACAACGTCTGCTTACTCACCGGTCCGACGAAAGACCCCGACTGCCTTGCCGGCAAGTTGGAGTGGATCAATCGCGTGATGCCGAAGTGGGCGCACCGCCAATACCTCATCGGTCCGCGAAAGCGATTCTGTGCCGACCCGCACACGCTGCTGATCGACGACTCCGACGACAACAAGAAAGCGTTCGAGTCCGCTCCACGCTTCGGCCGCTGCCTGTTGGTTCCCCGCCCGTGGAACTCGCTCAACGGTGTCAACACTCACGACTACCTCGTTAGGCAGTTTCAAAACCTGCATGACGAGCGAGACGGGCATATCGCCGCCGCCTCGTCACGTTATCTATGAAAGGTCCGATTCCCATGTCCGAAGTCGCCACCGCCGCGCCAGCACCGTCCCGCGAGACCATCGTCGTCAAGCGTGAGCAAGGCTCCCGATACTTCGGGTTCGCACTCTTGCTCGTCCTGATCGTCCTGATCGGCTACGACCAGTACCGCAAGTCAGCCGCGCTCGATACCGTCCGCACCGAAGCCCTCAACCTGATCGACGCGCAGACCGAGACCATCGGCACGATGCGCGAGCAGTTGCACAAGTCGCAGGCGGTCGGCACGTACCTGCTCCGCGAGAACGCCGACCTGAAGCGTCGCATGACCGGACAACCGGAACAACCGTCATGGGACCGAGTGCTCGGCAACCCACCCAGAATCGACAAAGAGGGCTAATCTGAAAACCGTTTAGGCGTCCCCGACGTGTTAATCCTGAACACCGAGGACACCATGATCGAAGTTCAGTTTATTCCGCTTGATTGGGTTGAGATGGCCGCCTACGCCGCTGCTCGCGGTGAGCAAATGGTCGTCTACAGCTACCGCAAACTGGTCGATCGTCGCTCGATACCAGACCGCCGGGTCGAACCCGCCGGTGATCGCCTCGCCTCACGACGGGCCGCCTAATCCTGTCCTGCCCTGTCCGTCGCACTGACGTCCGGGTCGTAGTTCTCTCACTGCGGCCCGGACGCATCTCTTCCAAGGTTCCCTCATGGCTACTGCTCCCAAAAAACCCGCTGCCGTTAAGGCCGCCAAGACTCCACGCCGTGAGTTCCTGCAACTTGCGAACACGTTCGACGTCAAGAAAAGCAAGATCGCCGGCTTCTACTTCTCCGAGAAGCTCGACGGTACCCGTTGCTTCTGGGACGGCGGCCTCACTCGCGGTATGCCCACCGCCGACGTGCCGTGGGCCAGCGTCATCGATCCAAAGACCGGCAACCGCAAGCCGAAGATCAAGGGGACGTCCACCGGTCTGTGGAGCCGTTACGGCAACCCGATCATGGCTCCCGACGAGTTCCTGAACGCGCTGCCGTCGTGCCTGCTCGACGGTGAGTTGTGGGCGGGCCGTGGGAACTTCCAACTGTGTCGTTCGATCTGTGCCGGCGACGAGCCCGATCCGCGATTCAACAAGATCAAGTACGCCGTCTACTCGACGCCCGCGCTTCCCCACTTGTTCGCCACCGGTGAGATCAAGAACCCGAACTTCCGCCTCGACGTCGATCTCGACGCTATGGAGAAGTTCATCATCAAGCGGATCGACAAGTTCGCCGGCGACTTCAAGTTCGTCAATAAGGGTGCGACGTTCGAGCGCGAGTTGCTGTTCCTTCGCGATGCGATCGAGACTCAGAACGATCGCGTCTTCCTACATCGCCAGACGAAGCTGCCGGCGAACGAAGACGAAGCCCGCAAAGTCGCGGCCGAGATGCTCGAAAAGATTCTCGACCTGGGCGGCGAGGGCGGCGTCATCCGAGATGGCTCGTCCATCTGGACGCCGAAGCGCCACGGCGGCTTGCTCAAGTACAAGCCTTACGAAGACTCCGAGGCCGTGGTCATCGGCTACGTCTGCGGCAAAGAAGGCAAGCAAGGCAACGTGCTCGGGAAGATCGGAGCCCTGCGTGTCCGCACGCTGAAGTTTAAGAAGAACGTCGAGTTCGAGCTTGGCTCGGGCCTCACGTTTCAAGATCGCGAGTTCGCCACGGCCGCCATGTCCGAACTCGCCGTCAAGAACGCTGGCGCGAAGTGCGGACCTGATGGCGACGGCAGCCACATGCAAGGCAAGTACATCAAGGTCGGCGACACGATCACGTTCAAGTACCGGGAACTGTCCGACGACGGCATCCCCAAAGAAGGCCGCTACTGGCGGCGTCGGGACGGTGTGGAATGAGCATCAAGCTCACACGCTACTCGCAGCAGCGGCTCAAGAGTCACAAGTACGTGCCTGTGCAAACGTCGTTCTTCACCGAAGACGGACCCGCAGACTACACGATCTGGTTCGACAAAGAGCGTCCGACAGATTCGCCAAGAATCGTCGCGGTCGTGGACTCCGACACCGTTAGGTACGAGGGCGGTTCCTCGGAAGACCTTCAACAGTTCATGCGTCGCGCCGCAAGCGGACGTTACATCCTAATCGGAGTGAAACCACCGGCTGATAGCCACACGGTCATTTGAATCGCATCAATCAAATCGAACAAGAGACGGCCGTCCAAGAGATGGGCTGGACTCACGTTCGGGGCCTGTGGGTCAACCCCGCATGTCCTGATAAGAAGTTTGCACTGATCGGCAGCGTGTTGCTCTACGAATGGCGTCAAGCCATGCGTCGTGCAGGCAAAGCCGAATACGAGTTCGAGCGCCAAGACGTCCGGCACTTCCGGCACTTCATCGTCTGGCTGCTCGTGACCGTCATTGCCGTCCTCGTCGCCCTCGGCCACCGGCTGCTCTAAGCCGCTCCCACCACTTCTCTGTCCTACCGGTCTGCGCTCATGTCCACCATCAACGTCGAAGTCGTCGCCCTCGGGTCGATCCACCCGCATCCGAACGCCGACCGTTTGGAGATCGCGGAAGTGCTCGGAGCCGAGTGCTGCGTGCCGAAGGGTCGATTCACGACGGGGGACATCGTCCTCTGGTTCCCACCGAACCTGCTGATCCCTGAAGCCGTCAGCGAGAAGCTGGGCGTCACGCAATACCTCAAGACGTCGGTCTACCCTGGCCACAACGTCTCGACTCGTTGCCGTGTCGCTGCGACTCGGCTTCGTGGGGCTTCGTCGTTCGGGTTCGTGGCGTCGCTGGAAGACGCCGTGAAGGCGGCCATCGAGCTAGACCTTCCGTTCAGCGAGGCGATCTCGGCCGGCAAGGTCGTGCCCGGCAACTTCGGAGTCGATACGGAGACTCTGGGTGTCATCCACGACTTGTTCGATGTTGACTCCTACTTCGGTGCCGTCAAGTACGAGCCGCCCGCCGCCGGCCTGTCGTGCGGTCCGCGACCGAAGGGCTTCAACGCAGACGCCGCACCGCCGTGCGATGCGTTCCACAAGTACACCGACATCGAGAACTTCTACAAGTACAAGAACGCGATCCCTGAAGGGACGCAGGTACGGATCACCGAGAAGCTCCACGGGATGAATGTCCGCCTCGGACTGATCCGTATGGACGACGGTGAGTTCGAGTTCATGGCGGGCTCACACAAGGTGAACTGGAAGCCGCAGGACTCGTGCGGCAACACGCCGATCTGGTGGCAGTTGATGACGGAGCCGGTGATGAACCTGCTCTCGATGCTCTGCAACGAAGAGAACTCGGTCATCGTCTTCGGTGAGATTTACGGCCCCGGCATCCAAGACATGGACTACGGAGCCGAAGAGTTCGGCTTGCGAGTCTTCGACATCAGCGTCAACGGCGTCTACCTCGACTACCAAGACCTGCTGATGATCTGCGACCGCTGGGACATCGAGCGAGTGCCGACGCTCTACATCGGCCCGTTCACCCGCGAAGTGCTACGCGAGCACACGGACGGCCCGACCACCGTCGCCGACGCCTCGAAGATCAAGGCCAAGTTCAAAGGCCGCGAAGGCATCGTGGTGACGCCGCTCGTCGAACAGCGTCGTCCCGGCCTTGGTCGCGTGATCGTGAAGTCGATCAGCGCCGACTACTTGGACCGTAAGAACGCCCAAGACAACTAGCCCTCTCTGCCCGTCAACAAAACTTTCCATCCTGTCTCTGAGGTACCGCGATGTCTCGCTTCCGCTCGCCGCTCGCTCCGTTCCAGCATCCCTTCAGCGTCCTGGGCGTCGTGTCCGGCCGCTTCTCGGGTGCCTCGCTCCCGAACGTCTCGGCCTACAGCCAAGACGATGAAGACGATGAGGACTTCGACGACGACGACGAAGACGACGATTACTACGACGACGACGACGACGAATACGAGGACTTCGACGACGACGAAGACGATCTCGATGACGACGACTTCGACGACGACTGGGAAGACGATCTCGACGACGAAGACGAGGACGAAGAGGACGACGAAGACTTCGACGATGACGACGAAGAAGAAGACTTCGACGATGACGACGACTTCGATGACGAAGACGACGAGTAAGCATCTCGACGCTGAGCAGGACTTGATCGGCTACGTCCTGCTCAGCGTCATCCGCATCGCGATCCTCGACTCGATCCTCAAGCAACTCTTCGGCATCTGAAATGAAAAGTTACGTCCTCTGTTTCGCCCATCCGATCCCGCACGCCAACACGACGGACATCGTCGTGATCGAGCGTAAGAAGATCGATTGGCAAACCGGCAAGCTCAACCTGCCGGGCGGCAGCGTCAACGAAGGCGAGACGCCGGTGGAAGCCGCCGTCCGCGAGCTTCGCGAAGAGACCAGCTTGGTCGCCTCCATCGCCGACACGAAGGTGCTCGGCACCGTGCGCTGCAACGACTGCATCGTCTACGTCTGCTTTTGCCCGTACCGCAACTGGCACGACGGCGCTCCGCAAGAGCCCAAGGCGGTATCGGACGAGGGTGCGATTCTCTCGCTGTCCTGGCGTGAGTTGATGGTCGATCCGCGTTTGATTCCGAACCTGAAGATCATCATCCCGTTCTGCCTTGCTCGTCTCACCGACTGGTCGATCAACGGCACCGGCGCTGAACCGACCTGGGTCGTGAAGCTAGGTGAGTAATGTGGCTACACGTCCCCTCAACGTCCTTAGCCTCTGCTCGGGCGGTGCCGGTCTCGATCGAGGACTCAATCTCGCTCTGCCGACAAGTCGCACCGTGTGTTGGGTTGAATGGGAAGCCTTCGCCGCCGAGTTCCTGGCGTCGAGCATGGACCAAGGATCGCTTCATCAAGCGCCTATTTGGTCGGATTTACGAACCTTCGACGGCCGCCCGTGGCGTGGCCTCGTGGATGGAATCACTGCGGGCTACCCGTGCCAACCGTTCAGCCTCACGGGCAAACGACTTGGCAAAGATGATCCGCGACACCTTTGGCCTCACGTCGCTCGCGTCGTTGAAGAGGTTAAACCCGGCTTCGTGTTTTGTGAGAACGTCGCCGGACATCTCAGCCTCGGTGCCGAGGAAGTCTTCGCCGACCTTCACCGAATGGGCTTCAGCATTGCGGCTGGCCTCTTCAGTGCGACGGAAGTGGGTGCAACGACTGACCGGGAGAGACTCTTCTTTCTTGCTGTGGCCGATCGCAAGGGCCGCCAGCGCTATGTGCCGAAAGAAGCTGCGTCCGCTCTCGTCGATCTTAAAGCACTGTGCAAGTCGAGGCCGGAAGCGCTCCGGGAATCTCGAAGACGAAGTCGTGACCTTCCGCTATGGCCTCCTGGCCCAGAAGAGTTCGACGAATGGCGGTCGATCATCGCCCGCAATGCAGGACTCATACCTGCAATTGAACCCGAAGTTTGTGGAATGGCTGATGGGCTGGCCCGCTATCTCAAGCTGCTCGGCAACGGCGTCATTCCTGCTTGTGCGGCGTATGCGTTCGCATCTCTCGTCGCTGCTCTCGAAGACTAACCAACCAACAACCGCCGAGTCGATATGACCTTCGCCATCAAGCGCCGCCCGCAAGCTCTCAGCTACAGCAGTTTCTCGCTCTTCGAGAAAGACTCGGAAGAGTTCTACCTTCGCTACCTCGCCGGCAACAAGGCCCCGCGAGTGCCGCAGGAAAACTACGCCTCGATCGGCTCGGCGTTTGACGCCCGCGTAAAGGCCGGGCTGCACAGCGCCTTGTTCGGTGCGGGTTCCGATCCGAACTACGAGTTCGGCAAGCTGTTCGAGGATCAAGTCGAGCCTCACAACCGCGACTGGGCTCTCGGTGCGAGCGAGTATGTGCTGGAAAGCTACATTCAGAGCGGTGCCTACAAGGAACTGCTCGACTTGTTGCAGACCGCGATCGAGCCGCCGCGCTTCGAGTCGAAGATCGACGCCGTCATCGACGGTGTGCCGGTCTCCGGTAAGCCCGATCTTCGCTTTCTCATCAAGCCTCGCGACGTCGTCGTTCGCGTCGTGTTCGACTGGAAGGTGAAGGGCTTCTGCTCCAAGCACGGAGCCAGCCCGAGCAAGGGCTACGCGATGTGTCGCGACGGCTACGACGCGATCAAGCTCGGCGTCGGTGCCACGAAGGCGGCTCCGCTCGGCAAGCAGTCGCAGAGCCACGGCAAGGAACACGATCGCTACCTCGCCTACGACCACCACGGGCTCACGATCAACCAGGGCTACATGGAGTCCTGCACCGAAGAGTACGCCGATCAGGTGTCGCTCTACGGGTGGATGCTCGGCGAAGCACCCGGCGACGAGAACGTCGTCGTGTGGATCGACGAGATCGTCTCGAAGTTCATGGGTGAAGGTCAGAAGCCGTTGTTGCGTGTGGCCAACCATCGGGCTCGCGTGAGCCGCGACCACCAACTCAAGCTGCTCGCCAAAGTTAAAGCGTGCTGGGATGCAATTCAATCTGGTCACGTCTTTGCTGAGATGTCTCGCGAAGACAACGACTCTCGCTGCGAGGTTCTCGACAGCATGGCGGTGGGTCTTCAGACGGACGGGTCCGCTGAAGAGAACTGGTTCAACGAAGCGGTCCGGGCTCAATTCAAAGGTTAGGCACTTGGAAACACCACTCTTTGCCCTGCGGGGCGGCAAGTCGGACGACGCGAACGACTTGCTCGACATCGACATCAAGTGCTTCGAGAGCGCTTGGGCACCCGAAGAATGGGCTCGCATCGGGCACAGTCCCGAGTACGCGATCTCCGTTGCGACGTACTACGGCACGGCAGTCGGCTTCGGCATCTTCCGCCGTGCGAAAGACAGCGTCGATGTCGAGATCGTGAAGATCGCCGTCAAGGCGCAGCACCGTCGCCACGGCATAGCCAACATGCTGATCGGCGCGGCCAGCGAATACGGGCGAGCCGTCTCGGTCAAGTCCGTGAAGCTCGCCAACAAGCCACCCGTCATGTTCATCATCGTGCCCGAGAGCACGATCTACCCCGGCCCGGCCAACACCAGCGAGTGGCTTGCCAAGTCCGGGTTCAAAGCGGTCAAGCCCTTCCTCAAGAAACACTTCACCGCCTACGGCGACGCCGAGGACGGGGTGAAGTTCACAGCACCTTTTCGGAGCACAACGTGAGTCGTTCGACCCAACACCAACGCCTTCCCATGATCGCCCGCCGCCGAGTCACCACGGCGGAAGTGATGGTCAAGTTCCGCCGCGAAGTGAAGCGCCGCCTCATCGCTGACGGGATGATTTCCGACCCCGCCACGCAGCCGCCGAAGTACGAGTGGCACTGGGAACTCGGTGATCGCGGCGGCGTCGTCCTGGCCAACACTCGCGGTGAAGCCCGGTCGCAAATCAAGACCGACCTGGGCATCAACACCCGCCTTCCCACCAACATCACCATCGTAAGGGTCACTCCAAGTGCAGATTCAAGAGCCAGCGTTGCAGCGTGTTCGATCGGGGCAGTTCAGGGCTGACGGCATCGCCGCGATCTTCGAGCACATGGGCAAGATGGTCGCGGAGTTGGGACCGACGTGCGCCGAGTTCACGATCGGCTACCAGAGTCCCGACGAACCCGTCGCCGAGGGCGACATGGTGCCCGTCATCATCTTGCAGTTGCGGCCCGCCGTGATCCCGCCGCCTAAACCGCCCGTGTCTCCATGATTCCCTTCGGGTGGATCGGGAACGTGCTGCTCGTCGCCGGTGCGTGGCAGCTAGCCAAGAAACATAAGGTCGGCTTCCTGATCTCGTTGACAGGCGGCGCGTGTTGGTTGGTCGAAGCCATCAAGCTCGGCCGACCGGACTGGGTGACGATCGAGGTCGTGATGATCTGCGTCGGCGTCCGCAACTACTGGCATTGGAGTCGAGATGCTCGATCAACTCTGGACAACGGCGCTGCAAAACCTTCAGAACAACCAATTCCTAGCGGGTGGGTTTGTCCTTGGTGCGCTCGCGGCGATAGTCCACCAGTGCAAAGAGATTCCTAGACGCATCTGGGACTGGACGAAGTCCCGGTTCATCATCCAGATCGAAATCCGCGACCGCGACGAAGCGTTCCAGTGGATCAACAAGTGGCTGGCGCTGCATCCATACGGTGCCAAGCGAGCACGGCTGCTCACGGTGAAGACCGAGCGAGCCGACGCCAGCAACCGGCCGCAGGCTTGCGGCGAATACGACGGTCAACCGCGAATCATCCTCTCGCCGGCCACGGGGCACCACTGGTTCTTCTACAAGGGCCGGTTGGTGATGCTCGAACGGGAGAAGAAAGATCAGGGAGCCACGCCGAGCGGCGGCCTCTCGTCTATGGGTGAAGAAAAGGAATCGTTCGTCATTCAGATGTTCGGCAGGTCGCGTAAGCACATCGTCGAGTTGCTCGAAGAGGCCCGCGAACTCGTGCATCCGAAGGGCGAGAAGCGTATCTCGATCCTCACGGCACGCTACGACGACTGGCACGTCAGTGCGAAGCGTCGCCCTCGGTCGCTCGAATCCGTGGTGCTCCGAGCGGGCGTCATGGAAGAGATCATCGAGGCGATAAAGCTATTCCGCTCCCGCGAGCAGTGGTACATCCAGCGCGGCATCCCACACCGCCTGGGCTTCCTAACCGAAGGCCCGCCGGGGAGCGGTAAGAGCAGCTTGGTGATCGGTGTCGCGAGCTACTTCAACTATGACATCGCCATCGTCAACGTGAACTCGGCAGGGATGTCGGATGACGTTCTCTGCCGCCTGCTCGCCGACGTACCAAAGGACACCATCGTCCTAGTCGAAGACATCGACTGCGTCTTCAACGAGCGGGTTGCGACCGACGACAACGCCTCGTCCGTCACGTTCAGCGGCCTGCTGAATGCGATCGACGGCGTCGCCTCGGGCGAAGGACGCATCATGTTTATGACGACGAACCACCCCGAGAAGCTCGACGAAGCTCTCATCCGACCGGGTCGAGCCGATCACCGCATTCACGTCGGCACGCCGGACGCCGGCCAAGCCTCTCGAATGTTCGAGCGGTTCTACCCCGACGCTACCAGCCGCCAGAACCTTCGCTTCGTCGAAGCGTTGAGTCTCGACAACACGAGCATGGCCGCGATCCAAGTCCATCTGACGAAGTATTCGGAAGACCCAGAGACGGCGATCAAGCACGCCGGCGAGACGACTAAGCAAGCGAAGGCTTCGCCATCCGATCACGCAGCCACAAGCAAGGTGACTCGACCAGCTTAGACATCGCGATGCCGAGGGCGACGCTGCCGAGCACCGACAGGAAAGTCGAGTTGATGCCGAGCATCGGAGCGATCACGAGCGTCACCATGTTGTGCCAGAGGTAGATGCTGTACGAGAAGGTGCCGATCCAACCGATCGTCTTGGTGAAGCGATTCTCCCGGACGCCGCCGCAGACCATGCCCATCAGGATCATGCCCGCAGCGATGATCTGGGCCGTGAGCCAGTACGTGTAGAGGGCTCGCGTGGTTTCGACGTTGAATACGAACGCAGGCGTGAGCAACACGACGCCGGCAACGATCAGGCCGATCGAGTAACGCTTGCAGAAGTCGTTGAACGCCGGCCACGAGTGGTGCCAGTAAGCGAGCAGGACACCGAAGAACAGACCGTCGAGACGCAGGTGGGTCGGATAGATGTGATCGTGTTCGGTGAACGGGCGGGTGCCGTTGATGCACTTTGCCACGAGCAAGCCGACCAGGATCATCGCCACGATGCGAGGCAACGAGCGGAAGCCGTCCTTCGACATCGGCACGAACATGAGCGGCAAGAGGATGTAGAAGTGCTCTTCGACCGCGAGCGACCACGTATGGCCCCACCAGCGGTTCATCGTGTAGCTCTGCACGAACGCTAGCTCGTTGATGGTCTTCGACCAGTTGAAGCCGAACAAGACAGCCGTCACTGCGATGAGCACCCAGAACGCCGGGTAAATCTTCCAGCCGCGACGCATCAGGAATCGCACCGGTCGAATGGCTCCGGTCTTAGCGTGCTCGCGGAAGAGCAGGCCCGAGACGAGGAAGCCGCTCAGCACGAAGAACAAGTCAACGCCGACCCAGCCGCCACGTCGAACGGGTTCGAGCCACGTCCCGAACGCAGCGTCGCAGTGCCTCACGATTACGAGAAGTACGGCGATGCCACGCAACACGTCGAGTGAAAGTATTCTGTTCATAGCTTAATCCTACGTCAAAGCTGACGTAATGCAAACTCCAAGGTTGTAAATCTCGATGAAATACTTACTCCGCAAGGGCGACTGTCTGACCCTGCTGCCGACGCACGACAGGGTGAAGTGCATTTTCGCCGACCCGCCGGACAACATCGGGCTCGGTTATGAAACATACACCGACAACCGTCCGAAAGCGGACTATGTAAAGTTTCTCCACGATCTCGTGCTGGCTTGTGTGCGACAAGCTGACGTATCGTGGTTTTCCTTCAACGCGAAATACACGTTCGCGATGGGCGCGATCTTCGACGAGATCATCAACGCTTTTGCGGACAAAGAGCCGTTTCTGGTCGGGAAAAGCTGCGTCCAAGTCTTCACGTTCGGCCAGCACAACAAAAACGACCTGGGCAATAACCACAGGCCGCTTTGGCGGATCATGTGGGATTCCGCGAAACTTTATCCCGACGCAATTAAGGTGCCTTCGTGGCGACAGCGACACGGTGACGCACGCGCCGCTGCCGGCGGCCGTGTGCCGGGCGACGTGCTCGACTTCGAGTACCCGACGCCGATGCTCGACGCCCTGCGGCACTGCGACTCGCAGCTTGCCCTGATCGAAGGCGTCTCCGAGATGGACGGTAACGAGATCGAAGAGCGGGTCCGGCTCGACCGCGACAACATCCTGGCGATCCGCGCCGAGATCGTCGCCGCCCTGGATACCACCTATGGCTCGCCGGGCGACGTGCTCGACTTCCCGCGAGTCACCGGCAACTCCAAGCAGCGGTGCGACTGGCACCCGACGCAGTTGCACGAGGAACTCGTCGAACGCTGCATCAAGCTCTCCACGACGGAGGGCGACCGCGTGCTCGATCCGTTCGGCGGCACCGGCACCACGATGCGGGTCTGCAAGCGGCTGGGCCTGCCCTGCACGCTCTTCGAGTTCGACCCGACCTACTGCGCCAAGATCGCTGAAGCCAACGACCTGAAAGTCCTGCGAACCGCAGGCGGGGCGTGGGGAAGTGACGGAAAAGTGAAAACCAGAACGGCCCGGCGAGCGTGTTAAACCTGCCCATGAGAAACCTCATCCAAATCTTCTGTATCTCTGCGGGTTGCAACAACCTGCCCGAAGTCGCCGTCAAGTTGTCCATCGCCCTGGTTCTCAACACGCTCGTGGTCGTGGGCAAGGCCGCACTGGCGACCGCCACGATCATCTACGTGGCCAGATACCTGAAGGTGTTCTGGATATGAACTGCACACGATGCGAAGGGTCCGGGTTCCTCAACCTCGACCAGATCGGCGACGTCGATCTGAAGGCGATGGAGAACAGCGGCGACTTCCATGCTGCGGTCCTTAAATGGATCGACGACCGTGACGTCGAGACGTCGCGGCTCGAAGGATGCACATGCTTCATCGCGCCGCCGTGCTCCTACTGCATGTCGCTTCACGACGTCGCTGTCTGCGACTGCTGCGGAGACGGCCAAGGATGGTATGGGACGCCGGGAGAACACAACTACCGCAAGGGCGGCGACGAACCAGTACCAGGGTGTGGCTGATGAAATTCAAGACTTCAAACGGCTCCGAGTTCGATGTCGATCTGAAGGCCCGCAAAGCCGTCGAGACTCGACCGGATGGTAGCACGAACACGATCGACTTCCACGAGATCGTCGGCTGCTATGTCGGGAGCAGCGTGGACTTCAACGACGGATTTCGCAGTCCCATCCTCTCGACCTTCGTCGTAACGGCGGTCGAGAACGATCCCGTCATGGCCGTGGAAGCCGAGCAAGGCAACGTCCTCGTCTACACAGAGAACTCGGCCTACGAGTTCAACCAAGAACAGAAGTTGTTCCGCCGCTTGGCCGGTCACAACCCAGGCACCAACCCGGCGATCCCGGACGGCGACTGGCGGCCGTACACGTCGATCGAATACATGGCGGTCGGCTACCGGCCGTACATCCACTTCGCCGAAAGCAAGGCGAAGAACCTCAGCATCGTCCGCGAGATCAAGGGCACGTTCATCCACGCCCCGGCCGTCTGATGCACCAGCACTTCAACGAGACCGACGACGCGATCTTGGACATCCTCGTTCGCCACGCGATCCCGAAGACACACCACGCCGAGTTCACCTATCTGGTTGACGCCGGCGAGATCACCTGCCCGGAGTTCCGACGACGTCTCAAGAGCGACGTGAGCTACCAAGCGGCATGTACCGAAATCATGGAACTGCTTTCAAGGCCGTTCTATCACCTGAGCATTGCATCCCCGCCCCGTTTTGAGTCGCTCAGCGTGAGCGACTGCACACCCTTGGAGTCGCTCTATGAGCAAAGCTGAAGCGCCCGTGAACTTAGATTTCATGGGTCGCGAGATCAAAGTCGGAGACACAGTCATCTACCCGGTCCGTCGTGGATCGCGGATGTGGATGCAAAAGATCAAGGTCACGCAGATCGTGCCCGGTAAGGAACCTCAACTCGGTGGCTTCAACGGCGAAGGACGCAAGATCACCTTGCGCACGCTGGCCAACGTCACCGTCGTCGAACCGCTGCCGACGCCCGCGCCGTAACCTCAACCCTCTCCCCGTGACCGCCTGGACTAACAACCCAGGCGGTCATCCGTTCAATCCGAGACATCTCAGACATGGCTAAGAAAGCCCGCACACCGAAGCCTGCCGCTACCGAACCCGCTGCCACGAGCAAGTGGGAGAAGTTCAGCGACGATCCCGCCACCCAAGCCCGTTACGAAGAGTGCCGCGAAGCCGGGTCTAGCGTCACGCTGTCCGAGCTTTTGGCCAGTAAGAAAGCTACCCCGTACCACAACCACTTCTCCCCGATGCACCCGCGTGCAAGCAAGGGCCGAGGCTACTAAGACCACCATGCTACCTTCCCCAACACTACACGGCCGCATCGTGGCCGCTCGGCCGCTTGACCGAACTCTGCCGACGACTGAGTACATCGTACTCAGCGTTGAAGACTACTCCGTCGTGCTCGTGGATATGGGCGGCGGCATCGTCTCGGGCGAGACCCGGCGGGTGAACACCGCCGGCGGCTACGACTCGTGGGAGATTCTCGCGAGCCGCGCCGACGACAACGCGATCGGCAACGTCATCAGTTCGATGACCAACGTGCTCGCGAGCAACATCGAGATCGAAGACGGCTTCCGAGCCACGATGGTTCGCACCCGCTCCGATCTGGTCGACCTGCTTGAATTGAATTATGGCACGACCGTCGCCGCCCGCCGTGCGGCGGAAGACGCCGCCCTGTCCGCCACTCGCATGGCGGAAGACGTGGCGCTGTCGCAGAAGTTCCGGCAGATCGAAATGGACCCGAGCCCGAAGCCCGCCGAGCCGTTCACCGAGTCGGCCTTCTCGGACCCGGACTCCAAGGTCCAGTTCAACATCACCGTGGACAGCAGCGACCCCGAAGTCGTCGCTCGCGTCATCGAACGCATCCGCAACAAGCTCAACAGTTAGTCGGACGCCCGGCGGGACAACACGGTCCCGCCGGGCGGGAATCAAGTTCATCAAGAGTAACACTATGCACCCTCGCTTGCTCGTCTCCCAGTCCATCCACGTTGATAAGTGGAAGGTGCCTTGCGGTCAGTTCATTGCCGTCAACCCGGACAAGACGCTCACGATCATCGGCGGTTGCGCCACGGTGAGCCTCTTGGCGGTTCGCAACACAGCGATCCGCGTTGCGGAGCCCGCTTCGCTGGGGCGTGCCGTCGAGAAGTACCACGAGACGACGTCGGTGCCCTACCGCCGCATCCACAATGCCGCCCGTGCCGGCCGCTCGGCCAGCATGTGCTACGAAGGGCCGGAACTGCTGATGTGGGTCCACGACATGCAGAGCCTCGCGACGATGCTGCTCGCCAGCAACGCCGGTAAGCACGCATGGAACGGGTACACCCGCGATAACCATGATGCGATGCGTCGCGTTACCTCGATCCGGGCGGTACGGGGCAACGTAGGGACGATCAACTTCCACACGATCAAATTCGCCGTCGCCGAAGAACTCTCGTGGAACCGAGTCGCTAAGTTCAAGCCGGACATCGAACGGTTCATCCAACAGCCGGCCGACGTCGATGCAGGCCCGGTCCGCGACGCGCTCAACAGCGTAGGCAAGGCGATCCGCGAAGCCACCAAGGTGTTCAAGCCTGCCCACCGTAAAGCGTTCTTCGACGCGCTCGCGAGCGCCGCCGACAAGGGTGGATTCACGATGGACGACGATGAGTTCGTGTCCGCCGCTCTCGATCACTTCTGCCACCACTAAGCATGGACTTCACCCGGAAGAAACAGAAGGGCGTTCGCCAAGAGGCCATGAAGGTCTGGTACTCCCCGTGCGGGAACTACCGGGTCTCGTGGGTCGCCGAAGTGCAAGGTGTGACCGTTACGCCGCACTACTTCGCCTGCGTGCGTTGCTACAACAGCCCGCACGAGGACCGCGAGTTCTGGAACTTCGCCGGTAAGCGTGGCACCTATCGCGTGATGCACACCGCCGTCGAGGCGTGCGAGAAGCACGAGCGACTGTGGCAATACGCGATGAAGATGTCCGAGACGGAACGTAAGGGCCGCAACGAGCGGCTTCGTGCGATCGTCCACCGAGCCCGAATCGGCAACGGCGTGCTCTGCAACTCAGTGATGGACTCGCTCCCGACCTGGGTGCGACCGATCGCCAACACGATCCTGATGAACCAACTGTTCCCGCGCATGGACGCCCACGTCGATCGCGACGAGGACGATGTCGAGCTTCCCACCGGTCAAGTGGCCGAACTGATCGACGATGCCGAGTTGACTGCGATGACCGACCTTTCTACGAGCAGCGACGACTCGGGCATCGACGAGCAGGACGACGAAGAGGAACCCGCCAAGCCGACACCGGCGGCCAAGCCTGCCGCAGTTGCCGCCGTGTCGGCTCCGGTCGCCAAGGCCGCCGCTAAGAAGCCTGCGGCCAAGGCCGAGAAGAAACCGGCTAAGAAGGCCGCCGCCAAGAAACCCACTAAGAAGAAAGCCAAGTCCAAATGAGATGGCCATTCGCTTGGAGATCGACCGTCGAGTCTTTGAAGACGGAGAACTTCGCACTACAGGCGCAGGCAGCCGCAGCGCATGTGGCGTCGGTTGACGCTCATACACGGGCGACATTTTGGCATGAGCAACTCAAGGACGCCCAGAAGCGTGTGATGGAACTCATCGACGCCAAACGGACGTCGCCTGAGACGATGGCCAAGGTGTTCGAGCAGTGGGGATCAGAGGAACAAGCCAAGTTCTTCAACGTGTACGGCGCACTGAGTAGCGACTGGGGAAGTGCCAAGCAGCCCGGCACCTGGAACCGCTGCTTTCAGCTTGCCGCTATGGAGCCCGACCTTGACGATCAAGGCCGCGCGTTGCTCATTGAACTGGCCCAGTACGCTGAGGCACCCGCGAAGTGAGCACCGTCGCCGAGTACATGGAACAGATTCAGCGCCAGCAGTGCGACCATTGGCTGGCGGCGGCGCAGCACGCCGAGACCAAGGCGTCACACGAGGTTGAGACCGCCAAGCTCGGCACCGAGAAGGCCCGCATCGAACTGAAGACCGCCGAGCTTCTCCACAACCGGATGAAGCAAGCCAACCGTCCGTCGATCATCCTCGGTGCCCTGATCCGGCAGGACGAAGACGATGCCGGCAAGATCACGTACACCGCGACCTACGCCGGCGTGTCCGCCGAAGGCGACTCCCCGGAGATCGCGTTCTCCAACTTCGACCGAGCGTGGTCGCAAGGCCACAACGATGACTAAGCGAATCGACATCGTCGCGGCCGAAGACGGCGACTGGGAAGGGCTCTACATCGACGGCAAGCTGGCCGCCGAAGGACACTCCCTCGATACACGCCGAGTCGTCGAAGCCCTCGGGTTCACCGTTGGCTGGCGGTCGGTAGACATGCGGAACGGTAGCAACCTCCCACAAAACATTGATGAGCTTAAAGATGCCGACGCCTGAAGACCTGAACCGTATCGCCGACATGGGCTTCGCGATTCCCGATGACTACACGATAGGCGAGGCACAAGCTCGGGCAAAGCTCGAAGCCGCACTGGCCGAAGCTCGGGACCAAGTCCCGACGACTGGCATTGGCGAATCGACCCTGTCGCCGGATAAGCTCGGCCAGTTCAGTGAAGCACTGCGAAAGATCAGCGGCACTACGCACGAGATGATCGAGGCCCAGCGTCGCGGTGCCGCCGCTTACACGCCGGGTGAACGGCAGGCCCAGCCCGACCTGCGGCCGGACCGCACGCCCTACGTCTGCATCGACGTGGAAACTACTGGAATCGACGAATCGTACTGCCAAGTCATCGAGTTCGGTGCCGTGATCGAGGACTGGGTCACGCCGATTGAGAAGCTCAAGAGCTTCCGCTGCTACGTGTACCACGATCAGATCGTCGGCGAGCCCTACGCCCTGGCGATGAACGCCACGATCCTAAAGAAGCTCGCGAAGGTCCAGCGTGCCTTCGAGGACGTCCTACCGGGCGATGCACCGAAGGTAATCGGCGATGACTTGGAACTGTACGTCCGCCCGCGTTGGCTCGTCGTCGAGTTCAAGCGGTGGTTGAAGATGTATGGCATCGACGTCAAGCAACCGATCCTCGCCGCCGGTAAGAACTTCGCCGGCTTCGACAAGCCGTTCCTGAAGCGGGTCGAGAACTTCGACCTGAAGTTCTTCCACCGTGCAATCGATCCGGGAATGAGCTACTGGAACCCGGACATCGACAAGGTGCCGCCGAGCACCGAAGAGTGTAAGAAGCGAGCGGGTATCGACGGTGAAGTGAAGCACACGACCGTCGAAGACGCGATCGAAGTCATCAAGCTGATCCGCGCTCGACACCCTCGCTCGGTCTCGGTCGGCGACGTCAACGTGAACGTCGCCAACGCTATGCCGACGAAGGAACTCGTCCAACAAGTCGTCACCGCGATCCGCCGCGAATCGCGACGTGCCGTAATCTAAGGAATGCTATGATCGCTACGACCGAACCAACCGTTCTAACCCTCGACCCTCGCAGCGGCTTGCTTGGCTGGCCGAGCGGCTGGGATGAACGGAACTACAACGGGTCGAACGAGCCCTGCGACATGATCGTCGGACCCTGTGCCTGCGGTGCATGGCACGGACCGGACGACTGGACCGACCTGCTCGATCGGCACAACGCCGAGATTCGAGCCGCCGGTGAGTCGGCCGACGCCGCCACGCTACGCGAGCATTCCAGCCGTACCACCCTGTCGTACTTCTAATGCTTCGCTACACAAAGATCGATCTGGGCATCTTTCCCTACGATGTGATGGCCGTCTTAACGCCGTCGCTCGAACGCTTCACCAGCTTCGTGCAGATGCAGGACGCGAATTGGAAGGCACCCGAACACTGGGACGATGAGCAGCCTGCTGCGGCCTGCTGTACTCGGTGGAACGGCGGACCTTCGATCATCTGGCTGAGAGAGCCGCCCACCACACCGGCAGCGATCGGCAGCTTGGCGCATGAGTGCTGCCATGCCGCCGTAGCCGTGCTGGATTTCGCCGGCGTGCCGATCGAGGCCCGCAACGACGAGACAATGGCCTACACAGTCGGTCATCTCGTGAAGACCATCCTGGCGAGATTCTGAAAACCGGTTGAGCGTGTTCGTCGTGGTAGTTGCATGAGCACTGCCATCGAATATCACTCGCAGCCTGCGACCCGACAAGATCAGTGGGTGCTTGAGAAGCTCCGGTACCAACGCCACGGCTACTTCGTGGAAGTCGGTGCCCACGACGGCGTGCGTCACAGCAACACGCTCACGCTCGAAGGGCAGTTCGGCTGGTCCGGCCTGCTGATCGAAGCCAACCCGGCTCGGTTCGCGGAGCTTCAGGTCAACCGGCCCGAAGCCACCTGCGTCCAAGCAGTCGTCGGTCCTCACAATTCCGACAGCGAACCCTTCGCGATGGCGAAGCGAGAGTTCGGCGGCAGTGATTCATACAACGGGCTGACCCGGCACATGCCGGCCCAGTGGCTCGAAGCTCACGAATTGCACCGGAGCGAGATCACGCACGTCAGTACGACGTCGCTCTACACGCTGATCGCGAAGCACTTCGTGCCTAACACGCGCATCGACTACATGAGTGTCGATGTCGAGGGTGCGGAGTACGCGATCCTCGAAACATTCTTCAACACTCCGGGTCGGCGTCTGATCCTTCCGACGCTGCTGACCGTCGAGTTCCTCTACGACCGCATGACGCTCGACAAGCTCGAACGCCTGCTCGAACCGAACTACATCCTCGACGAAGTCCGTGCGTTCGACGCCTGCTTCGTGAAGAGGGGCGCATGAAGCTCATCATCCAGAGGATCGAAGGCGACCTGTTCGCGTACATGGAGACCGAAGCCCATCACCGAAGTGTCGGTCATCGCGGCGTCCGTCTCGATCCGAACCTGCTCCGCAACGACTGCCAACTCGAAAACATTCCCGAAGGCTACATGGTCTTCGACATCAAACCCGTTCCACGAAAGCGAAAGAAGCAATGAAGTTCGTGCCTCTCGAAATCCTGCTGGTCCTCGTCATCGCCGGCCTGCTGTTCAAGCTGTTCCTGCGGCTGTTGAACGGCCGCAAACTCGACAAGGTCATCGAGCAGGTCACGCATCCCGAGATCGACAGTGACGACGCCGCGATCGATGACATCGCTCGCGCCAAAAAGCGCCTTGAGCGACGAGTCGGTGAGAGCGATGCCGAACTGCGACGTCGCATCAACAAGAACGACCGTCTACGCAAGGAATACGGCGGCTAATAGCCCGCCACGGATCACGTCTCTATTTTCTGTTTCCCTGTCTCAAGAGGTTCTATGAAGCCCAAGTTGATCGCCGCCGGTGCGGCCATCGCGGTCGCTCTCATCGCGGTCGCATCGTTATGGCAAGGGTTGGTCGGGTACAACGACTTCCACTCCTATCAGGTCTACCAGTCCGCGTTCGGCCGTGTCGAAGTCATCGACACGCCGGGATACTACGGCAAGCTGTTCGGCACGGCCACCACGTACCCGCGTGCGATGGAAGACGAATACACGCAGCAAGTCACGAAGCTCAGCCCGACCGACGACTCGATCCGCGCCACGTTCAACGACAGCGGCACCGCGAAGGTCTCGGCCTACGTTCGTGTGTCGATGCCGACTGACACCGAGCATCGCCTGAAGTTGCATCAACAGTTCGGCGGCAACCTGGAATCGATCTCCGACTCGGTCAGAGCCCACTTGGCGAACTGCGTCAAGGCATCCGGCCCTGTGATGTCAGCGAGTGAAAACCAAGCGTCCCGCAAGGGCGAGTTCAATCAGATCGTCGAAGAGCAGTTGACGCGCGGCTTGTTCGAGATGCGTCGCACCGAGATCGAACTGAACGATCTTGCCACGATCGAAGACGCCGGCGTCGATGCCCAAGGCAATAAGAAGACGGTCGAAAAGAAGGCCCGCGTGATGGCCACCGAGATCGTCAAGGGTAAGGACGGCCTACCGGTCGTCATCCAGACGTCGCCGCTCGCTCAGTATGCTCTCGGCATCTCGCAGTTCTCGATCACCGAGATCGAATACGACCCGCAAACCCTGGCACAGTTCTCGGCTAAGAAGGAATCGTTCCTCGCCGCCGAGCGTGCCAAGGCCCAACGGCAAGAGGAAGTTCAACAACGGCTGATGATCGAAGAGAAGGGCCGCCGCCAAGTCGCGGAAGTCCAAGCCGAAGAGAACCAGAAGAAAGAACGCGCCCTGATCCAAGCGTCGCAACTCGCGGAAGTCGCGGTCACGACGAAGGCACAGAAGGTCACGGAAGCTCTACAGAAGACGGAAGTTGCCGAGCAAACCCGGCTCGAAGCCATGAAGCTCAAGGACATCGCGAGCATCAAGGCCGAGACGGCGGAACTCGATAAGAAAGCGGTCATCTCTGCCGCTGAAGCCACCCAGAAGTCGATCGAACTCGGCGGTGGAATCTCCGAAGAGAAACGTGTGCTCGCTCAAATCGCTGCGGAGCGAGACACGAACGTCGCCAAGGCACTGGCTGGTATCGGTGTGCCGGGCGTCGTCATCTCGGGTGGAAACACCGACAAGGGCGGCAGCGATTTAACCAGCAGTCTCATCAACATGACGCTGCTCCGGTCTCTGGGGATTCTCCCCGCAACCGCCGCCAAGTAATACCAGTCCTCTCCCCACGAGCCCGCCGTCTTCGGACGGCGGGCTCTCTTTGTAGGCACATGATGAACCAGTCACTCGCGAAGGTCTACTCCCACGAAGCCCGAGCATCGGCCCTGAAGGTCATGCACGAGATCATGGATGAACGCGAACGTCGGTTCGAGAAGATCGTCTTCGACATCAAGATGGACCGCGAGTTTGAGCGCACATGGCTGCGTTGGTTGAAGCCGCTGACACACGAGCAGGCCAAAGCCGTCGCTATGAAGCTGCTCAAGACTACCTTCGGCTACTACCCGATGTTTCACCCGGCCCGGTACGAAGCCGACCGCTACGCCCGTTGCCAGCGCATCGTCAAGCTGGCCGATCACACCGAATGGTTCTATCTCACGCTCGACGATCTCACCGCCATCACTCAGTAAAAGACTCCTATGTCGAAACTCTCGTTTGAAGAACTCGTCGTCCAAGCCGCACAGAATGCCGTCGTCGCTTTGTTGTCGAAGGGCGAATGGCTGAAGCTCGAATACGCCGACCGCGTGCCGGTCAGCCAAGCTGACCTGCGGGGCATCTTCAACGCCGTCGATATGGATCGCGTGAAGGCCCTCGTGCTCGGCAAAGTCGAGGAACGAATCGCCGACACGATCATCGGCAACATGGCCAAGGAACTCGGCACCGACGTCAAGCAGATCATGTGCAACACCGAGCTTCGCGAAGACCTTCGCGGAACGCTCCGGGCGAAGATTCGAGAAGCCAAGGCCGCACTGAAAGAGTAATGCACTACACCCCGCCACAAATCGCGAAGGAACTCGGCGTCAACAACGACAAGGTGTTGGCCTGGATTCATGCCGGCGAGCTATCGGCGATCAACGTCGCTACGAGCCCGCACGCGCTCAAGCCGCGATACCGGGTGTCGGACGAGGCCCTGCAAGAGTTCAAGCAGCGACGAGCCGTGACGACACACAAGGTGCCGCGAAAGAAAGTTACTTGCCCGGAGCAGTCGAGCCCGGACTATCGGGTTCATCTGACTTGAAGACCCACGCCCGCACGAAGTCCGAGGCCGCGAGCAGGTTGGTCTCGAACGTCTCTTCGCGGTATCTCGCCGCCATGTCCTCCGTCGTCGCGACGTGACCCATGACGTAGCGGACGGCCACCGACTGAAGGCTGGCGTCGCCGACCGTCTGATACGTGTGCCGGAACGCATAGAAGTTCCGCCCGTCTCGCACGAGGCCCAGGCCGTTCATCACCTTGCCGATCTCTTTGGAGATCGGGTTGTCGTCCTCTGTCTTCTCCCACGTCGATCCACGACGGGTGATGAATACTCGGTTGGCGTTCTTGGGATCGCGAGCCTTCGGCCGCTGCTCGATCGCCGCCCGAAGGGCCTCGACCGTCTCAGGCCAGAGCGGGCATCGACGTTCGACGCCGGTCTTCGGTCTCGCGAAGTGATGCCAGCCGCCGTCCAGGTCGAGCTTGTCGATGGTGATCTGGGCGCAGTCGTCGTTCCCGAATCCGCAGTTGATCCCGAGCAGGATCATGGCCTTCAACGGCACCGACGCCGCCCCGAGCATTTGCCGTACTTCGGCCGCCTTGAAGAACCGCTTCTGCTTGGCACTCTTAGCAGTCCGAATCACACCCTTGCTCGGCTTCTTAAAGCTACTGCCGTACCGCACCCGAATCTCGTGCTTGTCGATGGCCCAGGCGAAGAACGTCCGGGACTTCTGGATGTCCACCGTGAGTGCCACCGCCCCATGCGTCTCGGCGAACGAAGCCCGCAGCTTGGCGAAGTCGTCCGGCCGCAGGTCTTCGACCAGCCGCTCGCGGCCGAGCACGTCGAGTATCCGCTGCCCAATGATCTTGTAGTCCGAGTAGGTCCGCTTCCGCATTTCCTTTAGGGTGGGATTAGGCGCGATCACCCGCTGCCAGCACGCCTCAAGGAACCCGTTGACCATCCCCAGCACAGTGAGGCCGGTGTTCGCCGTCGTCCGGGGCTCCCGGCCGGCGAGTAGGGAGTCCTTCTCGTCGAGCCACTTATTCAAGGCCGCCTGCGGGTCTTCCCAGAGTCCGAAATACCGCACCTTTCCCCGGACCTTCTTAGCCCAGTTGCCGTTGCTATGGGCGTACAGCGGGAACCCCGCCGGACGGGCCGGGGCCTCCCGCTTGGCGCGAGGCTCGGGAGATGGTAATTTCTGAGGTTCTGTTGTTGTTCCCAGGTATCGCGCGAGAGCGCCTGCCGGGTCGTCCCACGGTCCGAAGTACGTCATCTTCCCTTTGATCTTCTTTGCCCATCGCTTGGTGGCGTGAGGGAAGAGCGGGAAGTCGGGAGTCGGTTTAGATGGTTTGCTCGTCGTCATATATTACTGTAGCTCAGCGGGTGTCAGAGCCGACGCCTGCGCGGGTGTCAGTGGTGTCAGCCGGCGGGTGTCAGATCGGGTGTCAAACGGGTGTCAAGGCGTCGTCCCAGGCGTCCAGCATGACACCCGTCACTCCCGAATGCAACGAAGTGCCCTGATTTTGGTGTCGCCGCTGTAGCTTCAATTGGTAGAGCACCGCTTTCGTAAAGCGAGATTCAGGCTCCCAGCAAAACAGCATGAAAACGCTTGTAGCAAGCGATTTCACCATGATTTTGGCCTCTCGACGGCCTCGATCTGACACCCGGTTTGACCCCGGATTTCACTGCTTACGGGCGTCGCGACGCCCGCGACCTTCCCGGCCATGTCGCCAGCTTCGATCATCGTAACATCAGCTTTGACGAATGACCGAACTGTATTCGGATTAACCGGTACGGTTGAACGTGTTTCACACACTGCGGTCACAAATCGTGCAAAGCTGGTGAAATTTGTAAGAGCGTCTCCGACTCCGTAGTCTATAGTTGAAATGTTGAAACCAGCATCAAAGCTGGTGACACAGCCAACCCTCGGCTCATCTCGCGAGCGCTTCGACGCTTGCCCATATCTCACCAGCAGGGCCTTCTATGTTGCCGACCGGCGCTCCACAGAGAGAATCCGATGAACAGTTGCTTATGCGTTACAACCAAGGCGACCAAGCCGCCTTTACCGCGATCAACGACCGACTAGGTGACGAGATCACGAACTACCTCGCGCTTCGGTACTTCAACGGCGACCGGATGCTCGCTGAAGACGCTACTCAGGTTGCCTTCCTGAAGCTCGCCGAGGCCGCCCCGACGATCGACCTAACGAGGCCGATCCGACCGTGGCTGTTCTTCATCGCTTCCAACGAAGCGGTTGACTCCAAGCGGGCGCTCGCAAGGCGTCCGACGATGAGCTTCAACAACTTGGTCGAAGACACGAATCTGCATACCTTCGACTTCCCGGATACGAAGGACATCAACCCGCTAGCGGCGGTCACGACCAACGAACGGAACGAAGAGCTTCGACAGGTGATGGACCTACTGCCTGATGACGATCGCACGGCGCTTGACGCCGTCTACTTCAAGGGGCTGTCGTTCGCCGACGCCGCGAGTCAGATCAATATCCCGATCGGCTCACTGAAGACGCGAGTCCACCGAGCCCTGAAGTTCTTGCGGTGTCGGCTCGCCGAGGCCGATCGTACAGTTCAACGCCTGCGAGCAGGTTAAGAATCTGAAAACCGGTTGAGTGCTTTGTTCGTGTTAATCCCATGAACAAAGCACTCAACCGTCGTCGTTTCAAGACGCCAAGCCGACGCCGCGCTAAGAAGTGGCGGACCCGCATCGAGAAGATGTGCATCCGGGCTAAGGCCAAGGGCAATCGCTGGTTCCTCGGCGAGATGTTCCGCGTAATGCCGCTCATCGACGCCGCCGAACGTGCCGGCGTCAATCTCTTAGAGCGCTTCGGCCCGCTCGGCCCCGCCACCCCTCAAGAGATCAATGCGTTCTTCGGTCTGACGGACTACGCACTGATCGAAGAGTTCGCGACTCAGAAGAACTTGGAAATCTAAAAACCGTTTGATGCTCGCCGACGTGTTAGTTCTGTCAACAACACAATGCGAGACATGACGATGCGAGAGATTCCACTACTTCATATCAGCGTCTCGGGATGCTCGACCCGGTCCAACTTCGAGGGTTACTTCCTCGAACTGCCGACGTCGGTGGAACTCGCCGCAGCGATCGAATCCGCGATTCTTCCGGTTGCCGAGGAAGACGAAGACACCGCAGGTGGCGTCGGTCAACACGACGGCAATCGTGAACTGCGTCTGTTGAAGGAAGTCGTCGGCTACCTTGCCGGGCTTCAACCGATCAGCGAAGGCCGGTCGGAATCGCACACCGAGGTTCGTGTGGCCGGTTGCAAGATCGGTCATGTACGAATCACGAAGATGAAAGTATTCGCTCCGCGAGACGCCAGCGTCTTGTTGGCTGCGTAACGTAAACGATGGGCCGAAGACCGAGGGTTATTGGTATATGTCCCTCAGTCACAAACTTGCCCGTTGTCGTTTGTTTGTGTGGTGGCTGTAGCTCAGTTGGTAGAGCAGCGTTTTTGGGTGCTCAATCTTAGTCCAGGTGCTTTGTTATCGCGGGCCGACGATCACTCTTATTGCCTTTTAAGCCGCCTGTCGTGGGTTCGAGTCCCACCGGCCACCCTTCCTATTCGTAAAACTGCGAGCCGCTTGCTGAGGGTTATCCTTCCACGATCCCTTCCCTCGGCTAATCCCTTGCTCGCTTTGTCTTGGAGTGTTTGATGAGTCTGTATCGCGTTGAGTATTACACCGTGTTCCGCTCAATCGCCGGGACGTCAAAGACCTACACCGGTCTGAACGTCATCGCCGTTGACGCCGAAGTGGCGATCCGCCGAGTCCGCGACCATGTCGTGGAAGGCGGGCCAAAGCCGCCGGAAGACCCGTGTGAAGCTGATCTCAGCCTCAAAGACATCGTCGTTCGCTCGGTGACGTTGATCGACAAGATCGACATCACCTAACCGTATTGCGGGCCGTAGACGTGGGTTATTCACGGGAACCGAGGGTCGGAGGTTCAAATCCTCCACCGGCGAACATCGTCGGTTAGCTCAGCTTGGTAGAGCATCGGTATAAATTTCCCCACTTCGCTTTTTGCCCGCATGTTTCTTTCCTCGGAGTTTCATCAGTGTCCAACTACGCGAAGCATTTAGGGTCGATCCGCTCCACGCCGCAGACCAAGGCCATTCCCGGCCGCACTAACATGGTCAAGAACGACGGCGGCGGCTTCAGCTTCGCTGTGGACAAGTGGACCCGGCTCAACCGCTTCCTGATCCAAGGTTGCGAAGGCGGCCACTTCCAAGTCGGCGAAGCCAAGATGACCGTGGACAATGCCACGTCGATCTTTGAGTGCGTCGCCGAAGACCCGGCCCGCACCGTCGCCGCGATCGTCGAGATCAGCGAGAGCGGTCGCGCTCCGAAGAATGCGTCCGCCGTCTTCGCGCTGGCTCTCGTGGCCGGCAGCAAAGAGACCCGCACCTTCGCCGGTGAGACGCCGTCGCAGATGGCTCTCCGCGTGTTGCCGCGCGTCTGCACCTACTACACCGATCTCGCGGACTTCATCAAGAACGTCCAAGAGTTCCGTGGCTGGGGCCGTGCTCTCCGCAACGCCATCGCCCGCTGGTACAACGACAAGCCGGTCGCCGATCTGGCGTACCAGATGACGAAGTACCAGAACCGTAACGGCTTCACGCAACGTGACGTGCTGCGGCTATCGCACCCGAAGACCACCGAGCACGATCGCAACTACCTGTACCGCTACGCGGTCGGGAAGGCTGAGCCCGACTTCGCGTTGGGTGAGTCGCTGAAGACGATCGAAGGCTTCGAGCAAGTGAAGGTGGCCACGACTGAGAAGCAAGTCGTCAAGCTCATCCGAGACTACCGCCTCGTGCGGGAGCACATCCCGACGCAGTTCCTCAACTCACCGGCGGTGTGGAACGCGCTGCTCGAACACATGCCGATGTGGGCGATGATCCGCAACGTCAACAAGATGACGTCGATCGGTTTGATCGCTCCGATGTCGCTGGCAGCCCGTAAGGTGAACGACGCCCTCCACGACGTCAAAGCCTTGCAGAAGTCTCGCGTCCATCCGTTCAAGTTCCTGCTCGCTCAGACCACCTACGCCGCCGGCCACGGTGTGAAGGGCGATCTCACCTGGACTCCGGTGGCTCAGATCACGGATGCGTTGCAAGACGCCTTCTACAACTCGTTCGCCCACGTCGAGCCGACGAACAAGCGGCACTACCTCGCGATCGACGTCTCGGCGTCGATGTCGTGGGCACAGAGCCGGATCGCTGACACGCACATCCACGCCCGTGAAGGCGCGGCCTGCATGGCGATGGTCACGCTTCGCACGGAGCGACAGAGCTACTGTGCAGCCTTCTCGAATGGGATGGTGGACCTGGGCATCAGCGGCTACTCGCGGCTCGACGACGTCGTCAACCGATGCAGCAACACGCCGGCCGCCGGGACGAACTGTGCCGCGCCGATCCTCGACGCACTCGCCAAGAACATGCCGGTCGATACGTTCGTGATCTACACGGACAGCGACACGAACTCGGCTCAGACCGAGCACCCGATCCAAGCTCTCGATCGCTACCGCCAACAGATGGGCATCAACGCCAAGCTCGCGGTCGTGTCGATGGCCGCGAACGGGCACAGCATCGCGGACCCGAAAGATGCCGGGACGTTGGACATCGCCGGCTTCGACGGTGACACGCCGTCGATCCTCGCCGAGTTCACCGGCTACGCCAAGAAACCGGCCCACGCGGACGCCGCCTAAGCCTACCAAAGTCATCGCCCCGCCCACGGCCTGTTCGTCTCTCCCAGGCCGTGGGCGTTTTCATACGAGGTTCCTGTGGGTAAGCAAGAGTTTCTCGAAGCGATCGTCAAGGTCTGTAAGGACCACCGCCTCTCGTGGGGCCTCGGCGGCGTGCTCGGCATCCCGAAGCTCGAAGGTGGCATCGAGCCCGTGACCGCGATGGACGTGAAGATCGCGATCCAGGCCGAGGCGTTCATGTCGGTTCGCGTGCGGCCGGTTCCGCCGACCACCAACGACGCCGTAACCGTCACGATCTCGGGCTCGGTAGGTAAGACCACCGTGATGGGCGTCATCGGTCGGGCGCTTGCCGCACAAGGGCTCGACGTCCGCTGCTACGAAGAGGGCGGCCCTCGGGAGATCGCACCCGACGAGATCACCGTGCCTGCACAATGGGCCTACAACCCGGTCAACGTCCACACCGTTCAAGAGGCACCCGAACCGTCGCCGCCCGGACCGGGCACGATGGGTTACACCGACCCGAACGCGCCGAAGTACCACCCTTCGCTAATCAAACAGCTTCCGACCGAAGCCGATCTGGAAGCATGGCGTACCTCGCGGGTACCGCCCGACTTGGTGCCGAAGTCTAAGAAGACTTTCGCCGAGCGGGTCGCTAAGGAACTCGCCTATGCCCGCGAGTGCCACCCCGGCAAGCAGAACAGCTTCCACGAGGGCTTCGCCGTCCTGTGGGAAGAGGTTGATGAAGTCTGGGACATCGTCAAGCTGCGAACCTCGAAACGCGATCTCAAGCAGATGCGTGACGAGCTTGTGCAGGTCGCCGCGATGGCCCAACGCATGGCCGAAGACGCCGGCATCGTGTGATGACGCCGAACCAACGCCTGATGGTCACAGGTCGAAGCCTCGGGGTGAAGAGCATCACGAGCGGTAGGTGGCACGCGATCCTGCAATCAATGGCTCAGCGGCACGCCGGCTACCAAGCTCGTGTGCATCAGATTGGCCATCAGAACTGGGACGCCCGGTTCCAAGAACTGGTCGGGAAGATGCCGGGCTATCGGTTCGCCGAAGTGTGCGCCATGTCGTGGCGCAACCAAGGCGAGCAAGATGCCGCCGATGAGATTTTCAAGTCGTGGCGTGCCTCTCCTGGGCACTGGTCCACGGTGAATGGTACGTGCGTCTTCTGGGGCTACGCGATGTCGCGAGGCACCGATGGCATCTGGTATGGCACAGGAATCGTCGCTCAATGAAGCCCACATCGTTCCCACAGCAGAACGCCATCCTCGCTGAAGATCAGCCGCAGTATCAAACACTCCCGGTCTGCGTTGAGCCCGACGAGATCATCTCGTGCTGGAAGCTCTCATGGCCCGAGCGGCTTGCGATCCTGTTCACTGGCACACTCTGGCTGCGCCAACTGACGTGCGGCGGCCGTCTTCAGCCGCAGCTTCCGCAAGTCGAGAGCCCGTTCATTCCATGAGACCTGAGTACGCGGAGTGGATCGCGGCCAACGTGCCCGATCCGCACGGCACCTGTCGCGAGACCACCGAGGCGATGCAGATCGCCTTCCCGGAACTCAAGCGGGTACGTGGGCACTACTACTGCTGGGTCGGCGGCGAGCGTCCTCACTGGTGGCTCTACGACGAGAACGGCGATGTGGTCGATCCGACCGCCTCGCAGTTCGGCTCGAAGGGCCTCGGTCACTACGAAGAGTGGGACGAGACGCAGCCCGAGCCCACGGGCATGTGCCCGAACTGCGGCGACCACTGTTACGACGGACGCTTCTGTTGCACGCCGGCGTGCGACGCCGCCTACATCGCTTTCTGCTCGAACCCACTATGAACACCACCTTCCTCTGTGTCCTCGCCGCCTGGGCGATCATCTCGCTCGGCTTCCTCATCCGGGCGTGCTACCGCTGCCGGGACTACTTCAGCATGTTCTTCTGCGGGTTCTTCGCCATCGGCCCGATGCCCGGCGACGATCGCTACCTCGCCTACGTGATGGGTGAAGACCTGCGTGGCTTCCTGATCTGGGTCATCGTCGTGGTGGCTGCCTTCACTTCTCTCGTGTGGGCCTGGGAATGACCGACTTCTTTCAATTCTATATGGCTCACATCGCGCTCTGCATCGGTACGTTCCTACTTCTGATGGTCGGCGTCTTGGCAGTCGGCATGGTCGCCGAACTAGGCATCGCCGTCATCGAACTCTTCTGTGGATGGGTCGTCAAACTTTATGGGCAATCACGAGTTCTGCGAGGACTGCCACGCGAACGACTTTCACAACGGTCGCCCGTGCAATCCCGAAGCGAAGGCGAAGGTAGACGCAGCTAACGCTGCGGTCGCCGAGCGGAACCGCACCGACAAGATCAAGGCCGAAGCGATTCTGACCAAGCTCAAAGGTCGGGTCTCGTCTGACTTCGGCGTGCGGCTCGTCATCGACGACTTGGACACGTTGCTTGAACTCGTCAAGGACTTGCCGCCGCTCCCCGTGCCGCCACCGCTAGACACGACGGGCTACGACCTATGGTGACGCCATATCTCACGTTGCAGTTCGAGGTTGTCTACGCCGGCCCGTGGAACATCTGGTTCACCGTGCTGCTCGACGACCGCGAGCGGCTCTTCGGCCGCATCGTGAAGACGTACTACGAGTATCGGTACCTCGGACCTGAATCACGTCACTTCGACCACCTTGGGAATCGACTCTTAGAACTGCCCGAACGCTATTCGTTCGAGCTTCACTTCTCCGAGCCCGGCTTCCAACTCAGCGAAGCTGGCCGTCGCCGACTCGCCTCTGCCATTCATAAGTTCCGCGAGTCTCAGCGATGCCGAGAACCCGTGTCGTCAACATCCACGACGAGCCCTGCGACGTAATGATCGATCGCTCGACGGACTGGGGCAACCCGTTCGTCATAGGCATCGACGGCACACGCGAGCAGGTCATTGCTATGCACAAGATCAACCTGATGCGACGGCCGGACCTGCGACGTCGTGCGCAGGTCGAACTGAAGGGCAAGCGACTAGGCTGCCATTGCCATCCGTTGCCGTGCCACGGCGACAACTACATCGAGCTACTTGAACCATGCCCACCGTCGCCTACCTAACGCTCTCGACCTACGCCGGCTTAGTTGCTGGTGCGAGCCATCACATGGCCCGGCTTCGTGGGCCGGACCGAGAAGAGATCGATGTCGTGTACACGATCACCAAGCGTGATGCTAAGAAGCTGAATCAGCAGAACAAAGAGTCCGACGATCCGTATCGCTACAAGGTTGGCTCGACGTGCAATCGGTTCTTCGATCGTGAAGACGCGCTGGCCGAGGCGTTGAAAGTCGCGAACGCTAAGTGGCCCACTGACTTGATTCTGTATCAAGGCAACGCCGCCGTCTGTGACCCGCAGCCGATGCTCATTGGTCCCGAGCCACTCAAGTCGCTCGTGAACGGCATGGTCGCTGAGGCCGAGGCGATCGACTGGTACGAGCAAGACGAGAAGGCGATGGACGCCATCTTCAAGCGGTACCAAGCGCTGCTCAAAGAGCACGGCCTGGACTAACGGCCGCTCAGCGTTCTCTCGATCGCGATGCGACGCTCGTCGGATCGCTTGGCCCGGACGTCTTCGAGCGGCACGCCAGTTCGATTGGATTCGGCCAGCGTCTCGGCGTTGTATTGCGTGAGAGGCGACGTGTAGTTCCCCTCGTCCGGCTTGTTCATTGCGGCGATGCACATCGAGAGTCCGATGGCCATGCCGCCGAATACAGCGATCTTCCCCATGATGATTCTCCGGTTGAAGTGGTTATTCTAATCATAGCTCACGAATTGACATTACGTCAGCTTTGACGTATTGTTGAGGTATGAAGACAACCTACTACCGCACGGGTTCCGACTACTTCGCCGTCACGGACGAATCGCCGAAAGAGTTCAAAGGCGTGCTTTTCGTCGGCCGAGGCGGGACGCTGGGATCGATCACCGAGCAGGTCTACGAGATCAGCGCCCTGCGGAAGCTGAAACCCGTGCCGCTGAAGGACATGCCCAACGAATGGCTGCTGGCGCTGGGCTACGACAAGCCGATCGTCCGCAAGCCCAAGCCCGTGCAGCGGGTGGTCGAGACCGTCGAAGAGTTCCCCTTGCTTGACGCCGAGGGCGAGAACCTCGTCACCTTCATTCCGATTCGGACCCGCCGTGTCGTGACCGAGAACCCGCCGAACAACCGGTGGCTCTATGACCTGGGTCTCGTGCTCGGCATGGTCCTCGGCGGCATCCTAATCTTCGGATTCTGAAAACCGAAGAGCCCTACCAGTCGTGGTAGTGGCATGGACATTCTCACTGCACCGCACACGATGCTCTCGACGATCTGCCGGGATGACTTTCGAGTCACCTACGACCAGATCACGAAGATGTTCGCGTTGATGCGTCGGTCGCAGGCTCTCGGCCTTGCGGCTCCGCAGGTCGGCATCCCGGCTCGTCTGTTCATCACGCACTGGGGCGACATCTTCATCAACCCGAAGATCGCCAAGCGGTCCGAAGAGATCGCCTGCTCTCGCGAAGGCTGCCTGAGCCTACCGGGCGAGACGTTCTTCGTGAAGCGTCATCGCTGGATCGAACTGTTGGACGGCTCGGTGTTCGGCGGCGACTATGCCTACGTCATCCAGCACGAGCTTGACCATCTCAACGGCACACTCATCAGCGATCCGTCGCGGGAATGGGTGGGCTAATGGCCAACTACTTCCGTGAAGCGGTCAACGAGCGGACTGCCATCGTCAATCGTATCGTCGCCGACATCGGTCGTGCTGACTTCCAGACGATCGTGTGCCGTGGCGTGTCCGGCATGTACATCTCGCCGATCGTCGCCCACCTGCTGGGCAAAGAACTGGCCGTGATCCGCAAGCCGGGCGAAGACTGCCACCACTTCAGCAACGCAGTCGGCCGTGTCATCGGTAAGTGGATCATCATCGACGACTTCATCGAGAAGGGCGGAACCGTCCAAGCGATCGTTGACGCCGTAGCGGCGATGAACGCTTATACGGGCGGCAACTATCACGGCACCGCGTACCGGACGCCGAACGCAAAATGCGTTGGGTTCTATGGCTACTGCGACAGCATAAAGGTCGAGGGCAATGCCAAGTACAAGATCGCGAAGTGGCAGGAAGTGCTCGACCCTCTGAACATCCCGATCCTGAATCCCGAAGCCATTCGCTACGGGCATCGTGGACAGTCTCCTGAATACTCGGTGCTCGCATGACACTGCCCACCATCGCCGAACGTACCGCAGCCGCCACCGCCTTCGCCGCTAAGCAACAGCGAGAGGCTGAAGAGGCCGCCGCAGCCGCCACTAAGAAGGCGGCCGAAGATGCCGCCGCCTGGGAAGCAAAAATCGTCAAGCTGGTCGCCCAGGCCGAGGGAGACGTCCGCCGCACGCTGGAATACGGGCTCGCCAACTTCTGCTACGTCCGCATCGAAGAGACTCGCGGTCGCGGGTGGAGCCCTGAGAACATGATGCTCGCCGAGGCTGCCATTCGTCGGCTGCCTCACGACGCCGAGTACATCTACTCATTGGAGATCGAGGACGCCGGTTACGACCACGTCTTCCGCGACGAGGGTGGCTACGAGACCGGTCGTCAGTGGACGCCTCGCGAGTTTGTCACGATCAAGATCACTTGGCCGCAGGTCCGCATCGCATGATCTGCCCCGTCTGCAAAGTCTACCGAATGGACCCGCACTGTCCGATGTGCGGGTTCGCCTATGAGAAGGTCGACCCGATCAAGGCGGCCGTTCTCTTCGTCATCCTCGTCGTTCTCATCATCGTTCTCGGGCAGTTCAAATGACCACTCCGTATCGCACCTGGGGCGCTGAAGGCATCGAGCAAGGCGCAATCACGCAGATGGAAGCCGCCTGTCGTCTTCCGGTCGCGGTCGGCGGCGCTCTCATGGCTGACGCTCACCAAGGCTACGGCCTGCCGATCGGCGGCGTGCTCGCCCTCGACAACGCCGTCTGCCCGTATGCGGTCGGCGTGGACATCGCCTGCCGGATGAAGCTCACCGTCTTCGGCGGCCGTCCCTTTGAGTTGGACAGCTACCGGGCACGCTACTGCGATCTGCTGGAACGGAACACCTACTTTGGCGTCGGCGTCGAGCACCGTGGCAACAACGGCCACGAAGTGCTGACCCGCGACTGGGGCGTGTCGCCGGTGACGTTAGAGAACCAAGCCAAGGCTCGCCGTCAACTCGGTACGAGCGGGTCCGGCAACCACTTCGTCGAATGGGGCGTCGTCACCTTCGACGAAAAGACGCTCGACAAGAACAACCAATCGCTGTCGCTCGCCGGCCCGCTGATCGCGCTGATGTCGCACAGTGGCTCGCGTGGGACTGGCGCTGCGGTCTGCAACCACTACTCGAAGATCGCCAAGGCCAAGCGGCCGGAATACGGCGACCTTGCGTGGCTCGATCTCGGTACGCCGGAAGGCGACGAGTATTTCGCCGCCATGAACCTCATGGGTGAATACTCGGCCGCGAACCACGACGTCATCCATCGCGAGATCGCTAAGGCCGCCGATCTGCAACCGATCTTCACCGTACAGAACCACCACAACTTCGCGTGGAAGGAAACGCACGGCGGTAAGGAAGTGATCGTCCACCGTAAGGGTGCGACGCCCGCCGGTGCCGGTGTGCTCGGCGTCATCCCCGGCTCGATGGGGACGCCGGCGTACATCGTTCGCGGCAAGGGCAACGCTGAGTCCCTCAACTCGGCGTCGCACGGTGCCGGGCGCTGCATGTCGCGGACCGCCGCTAAGAAGGTCTTCAACTACCGGGACGAGATCGCGAAGCTCTCGGCTCGCAACATCACGGTGCTGTCCGCCGGCGCTGACGAAGTCGTCGGCGTCTACAAGGACATCGAACAAGTCATGGCCGCACAGAGCGATCTGGTCGAGGTCGTGGCGAAGTTCGAGCCACTCATCGTGAAGATGTGTGGCTCGAACGATCGGGCCGAAGACTAAGCCCAGACCGGCGGTTGCATGACATCCGCATACGTGATGCCCCGGCATGAAATAGGGTCGGAGTCGCTCGCGTTCAATTGCGATCCCGCTGGCCGCCGGTCTGGGGTTTCCTTACGAGGTTCTTATGAGTTGGTACTTCTGGAAGTTCGTTCATAACACGCTCATCCATCCGTTCCTCGGCTTCCCGTATGAGCCTCGCTGGTTGCAGCGTGCTCACGACTGGACCGCACGGCGGTGTCCGGGCGGTGGCTGATGGCCGGCGACAGCTACATCGTCACCGTGCCCGCTCGCGGCCACCAGACGTACCAAGTCGATAACGCCACGTCGATGGCTGACGCCATCCGTAAGGCGATGGCCTTCGACAAGCAAGGCAAGCACACCGATCCGAACGGTGACGTCGATCCCTGCGTCGGTGAGCTAGACACACTTTCCTGGTCCCAAGCGATCGCAGAGAAGGGTTAGACATGGCCTGTAAACATTGCAGAAAAGACGTCATCGGGATCGCGGTCAAGGGCCGCGACGTCGATACCGCAGGCGCTCGTGTGTTCCATGAGTGCGGCTCGACGACAACGCCGAGCCGGTTCGTGGTTGCTCGGCTGAACCTTGCCGACTTCGTCCTGCTCGACGCTGACTGCGATGAGCGTGATCTGCTGGAAGCTCGGAAGATGGTCTCTGAGTCGAAGTGTCCTCGCATCTACAAGCAGGTGGAGTAATGGCCGGCGACGAAGACCTGGACTTGGAGTTGCTCGAAGAGCAACGCGAGGCCGTGAGCCGGGACAAGGCGGACCTGTTCGACTTCTACCACGAGAACTGGAAGCGCCTCTTGGCCCGTGCCAAGTCAATGGAAGAGACGCTGGAAGAGATTCGCCAACAGGGTCTCGACTGGTAACGAATTATCGATGGAGCAGTGGTGCCGTCCGGGATACCGGCGACCGTTCGACTCGGTCTGGAACGGGGTGGCTCGATTCCACCCACATCGCATTTAGAAAGACACGACATGGCCGCTACAGTTCTCAACGCACAGCAGATCGGTGAAGCGTGCGCCCAATGGGTCGCGAAGAACCGACCGGCCGAAGTCAACATGAACGGCCCGACGTACTTCAACATCCAAGCCGACACGATCAAAGGTGTAACCACGATCACCTGTGAGATCGGTGAGGGTACTTACCAGCAACAGAGCAAGCCATGAGCAACCCCGTCCTTCAATCCGATAGTTTCGAGAACGCCGCCTACGCGCTGAAGCGTTCACTCGACAACTTCGGCACCGGCAACTTCGAGGAAGCCGTGCGGGAGTTCACACGAGCGGTCAACAAGCAATGCAGCATCGCCGGGATGCAGGTTGCCAACCGCGAGTGCGAGATCATGGGCGAGCCGCCTCGATACTCGGAAAGCGACTTCCTCAATGCCTGATCCAGACATCGCTCAGTCGTGGCGAGACCTAACGAAGTTCTATCTCGAAGAGTGGGGACGCCGCGAGGCGGCTCGCCTCTACATGCAACTGTGGAGCTACGAGTGCATCATCCACTTCAACCGGCCGGAAGGGAACACGTATGCCTGATCCCGAACCGACGATGCCTGCCGGCGATGAGCGGTACTACGTGCAGCACGTCATCGATCAATACCGCTTCGACCCCGCGATGCTAGGCACCTACTCGTCGTTCCAGACGGTCGATGACCCTGAGTTCCACCGCCTGCGTCGCGAGTTCCAAGAGTCACGTCAACGACTCGCCAGATACGTCGGAGTGAAAATCTCATAGTGCTGATTCATCGCGATGGTCCGCTGCATTCCCCGCTGTACTCGATCAACGTCTCGACCTACCACGGCAAGGTTGAAGTCAACATCCACATGAGCGACCTGTGCCGACTCACCGACGCACAAGCGATGGACGTCGAGGCTCAGCTTCATTTGGCGATGGACGCCGTCCTCAAACCATTCAGCATCCCTCGGCCGCCGGGCCAACCGATCAACGCCGTTATCGAAGGTTGAACCATGAGTGCCCACCTGGACGAAATCAGCATCGAGCACCTGGAAGCCGAGCTTCGTCGCCGCGCCGAGGCTCACGCCTCGCACGTCTGCGACTACTGCGGTCGGCCGGGCAACACCGAGCCATGTCGGTTCCTGAAGCGACACATCGCCGCCTCGGAGCCCGCGTTCGATCCGAAGCTCGCCGCCGAGGCGATGGCCGAGTACCGCGCCGGCAACTACCTCACCACGGCCGAGTACCTGAAGACGCTACGACCGAGGGTGACGTTCGACGAGGCCGTCGCCGCGCTTGGCTACGACCAGACGCCGTTCACGGTCGCCAGTCGTGGTGGCCAAATTCTCGTCTCGGCCGACGACTTGGAGATCGACACGCACGACCAGCTTCGAGCCCTGCTCGACGTGGCCACCGGTAAGGTCTTCTCCGGTGAGAAGCCGACGTGCTCGCACCCGATCAACTGCGTCGGGAAGGTCCACGAGAATGACGAGCCGCACTGCCTTTGGTGTGGCGACCTTACCGACCTGAGCTTCGTGCTCACCAATCTGGCGAAGGTCTACGACCATGTCACCGGTGGTTTGATCTCGAAGCCGATGACGCCGGCCGATGTCGTGATCGCACATGCCGACGACGCCGAGAACAAACGCGCTGAGAAGGCGCTGCAAGAGATCAAGGACGAAGTCCACAAGATCGCCAACGGCCTGCGGCTGGTGCCGCTGAATGACGAAGGCCGGCAAATCCTGATCGAAGCTCTCACCGAGATTTACAAATGATCCGTTGCTTCTTCGGCTTCCACCTATGGGGCCGCCAGACCAACATCCGCGACCAGAAGATGGACAGCGGTGCGGCCATGCTCACGCCGCTGTTCTTCATGTTCCTATTCCTCGGTCCGCCGAAGGAATGCGACCGCACCTGCCTGCGGTGTTCCAAGACCAAGACGTTCTCTTATGACTCGCGACTCGGCCGATAACCATGCTCAAACGAATCTGGAAATGGCTGACGACGCCCTCGACTATTCGCGAAGAGTTCTTCGTCTACCGCTGCTCGCATTGCGGCGTGCGGTTCGAGCACGCTGTGCGGTCCCAACCGGACGATCACCATCACTCCGAGTACACATCCGTAGGCTCGCGGCTCGCGCTCCGTCAACTGACGCACCAATGCACATCCTCGCAGATCGGCGTGGGCAACGTCGTCGGCTTCCGGGTGGGGCAGTCGTGGCCGCACGATTTCACATGAACCTCGAAGAGACGCTCACCAACGAAGCCTTCTGCTCGACGTGCGGTCAAGGCCACCGCGAGAACTTCGTCGTGCTCAGCGATGACCTTCAGGGCATCGTCGCCTGCGTCCGCTGTGGGAAGGTCGGCGTCCTCCCGAGCACCGACAAGCTGCTGCCGAACTGTCCGATGGCCTGCGGTAAGCGATGCGATTGCGGCCTCATCACCAAACTCACCGAAGACAACTGGAAGCGCACGGTCTGCTCGTGCGGGAAGGTTCTATGAGCGAACGCACGATCCGATTCTTCTACGACGGCAACCGCCAAGGCCACGCGATCGAACAGCTTCTCGACTATGCGCCCCTCGGCACACGTTGGGTGCAGATCGTCTTCCTCCCGGACGGCGAGTCTCGGTGCGAGAAACTGGATCAGCTTCTCGAATCCCTGCGTGACGATCCCGACCCGAGGCACCTGGAAATCGGGTTCCGCGAAGGCGTCCGTCCGATGCACTGCTACGTCATGCTTCACGCCACCGACAAGGTGCGTGAGACGATCAAGGCGATCGTCGATCAATTCTTCCTACTCCAAATGCTCGCCAAGATGCGTCGCGAGCATCGACGTCTCAGCGCCGCTGCGTCGTCCATGACGGGGACGGAGATCGCACTGGCCCGTGCCTATGGTCGATACATGGCCGATGCCGATCGGCACCCCGATGTCGAGCGCTTGGACCCTAACTTCTAAGAGACCCACGATGCCTAAGTTTGATCTGATCCTCATCGGCGGCCGTACCGACGAACCCTACTGGTGGGAAGACTGCGGGAAGTTCTACCGCAACATCGCCGGCGGACGCTGCGATAAGTCGCGATCGACCAAGGTCATCGAATCGATCGAGGCCGACGACTTCCGCGACCTGGACTACACGAAGACCGGCTACGTCCGGCCCGAGTCGAAGTCCGGCTGGCTCTCGCCGGAAGGAAAGTTCCACGGCTGCCGCTACATGGAGCACGACTCCTACGCCGAGTTGGTCCTGAAGCAAAGCACCAACGCGCTGGAGCGCTCGGGCTGGATGAAGGTGCCCGGCCAGTACGCCACGCTCTACCCGTATCGCCACGCGACCGAAGCTCAGCACGACTGGGCTCGTAACAACGAACACCTGATCGACGGTGAAGACTCGATCCGGCCCGAGCCGGTGCCCGACGTCATCGTCGAGCCGACCGCCCACAACTAGGGTGCCCACCCGACGCGCTTAGGCGCTTACAACATTTCCGAACACTGGCGGCGGCCGGACTTGCGGCGACCTAACAATCGACGTGTTCCGGCCGCCACCGTGGTAACACTCCAAGAGTAGAAAACAGTATGGCCACCATCAAGACCGACAACGTAGCGATCCTCAGCGTGCAGGTCGGCATCGAACTGGTTCGCGTAGGCACCGTCTTCAACTTGCAGGTCAAGACCGCAGGCGGCCAAGAGGCCCGCTTCACTCTCCGTGGCAACGGCGGCGAACTGGACGACGGCATCATTCAGCAATGGGCTCGTGAAGAGTTCCAGAAGGCCCTCGTCAAGCGTCGCCGCAACACCGGTGCCAAGGACAAGACGGGTACGCCCGTGTTCGAGGGCGACATCGTCCAAGACGACATCGGCGAGGGCGGGGCGACGTCGGTGGTCAAATGGTTCCCGGACTACGCCGCCTTCATCCGCGAAGGTCGGTACATCGGTGGCGGCGGCTGGGGCACGTTGAACCTGGAAGGTGTCAACAAGCAGACCGTGGTCGGCAACATCTTCGAGAGCCCTGAGAAGCTCGTGCCGTTCGATCACACCCTGGCGTCACGTCGAGCCACGGCCTAAGCGTCGGGCGTCCGGCGGGTGGCCCACAGTTGCCCGCCGGCCTGGGCCTGGAATCCTGCGACCCGGTTTTATACCGGCTTCCGCCCTTGTTACCTAAATCGGCCTCTGGCCCGGCGTCGGCATAACCCCGATGACCACTTCTACCGGCTTGATCGCCACGACCGCTGCGATCGCCGTCTCCGTCATGTCGAGATTATTCAGAATCATCGACATATTCGGCATACGTGTCGTCACCGTAAGCATGTCGAATCCGTTTGCATTACAGCAGCTTTGATATAGGATTGAGTGTCTGAGACATCTCACCTAGCGAGCCCGCGATGCCAACCAAGTACGCCATCCGAAAATGCACACGTTGCTGCCCGGACGGCGGGGCGATCTGCGATCGCACGACCGACATCGACGGCAAGCCGCAATGGGAATGCCGCAACTGTGGGTGCGAGATGCCTCGCCGGATCGCGAAGCCTAGCGACAAGCCGAGCACGACACAAGCTCGGCGGCTCGCGAAGCTCGTGGAACTGTTCGGCGATGCAACCGTCATCGAGAAACAAGAGATGATGGGCACGAAGCTCTGGGTCACGTTGCGGAACGACGTGCGGAAATGGTTCAACGGCAATCTGTGCTATGGCACGATCGGCCGCAACGGCAAGCTGAAGCTCACTCTCGCCAAAATGTTCGGCGACTCGAAGATCAACGACATGATCGGCGCTAACGTCTACCTGAAAGAGTAACACCATGATTGACCTAGACCGACTTCGCGAGATGAACGTGAACACTGAAGACTACCGCAACGCCCCGTCGAACACGGGACCGCTCGCGGCCGAATGGCTCGATAAGCCGCACCGCCTCGTGTACGACTTGGCCTTTATGGTCCGCCATCTTACCGACGCGCTGCACGACGTCTTGGAGTGCCAATCGGTTCACGACATCATCGCGCAGACCGGCTTGCCGGAAGCCCGAGCGAAAGAGATCGACGCCATCGAGAAGATTTTCTCGGCGAGATGATTTGCATTTCACCAGCTTTGATGTACTATTGAGTTGTAGAGACAACAACGCACACGACGAGACCACCATGAGCAACTTCACCGCAGACGTCAAAGAGTTCGCCCGTAACGGGGAGTTCCTGAAGCCGGGCAAGATCATCGACGTCAGTGTGTACGACGGCAGCGGCGAGCGGACGATCCGCCGCATCAAGATCAAGTCATCGACCCTCAACGGCGGTGCCTACTCCGTGTCGGGCACGAACGTCAAGGGCAAGCTCCCGATCACCTACCTTCTGCCGGCCGCGCCGGATATGTCCGGCCGGACGTTGCGAGATGCAACCGTCTGGGTTCCCTTCGACGACAGCGGCGAGGTAGACGAATAATGGGAGTGCAAGCCGCGATCTACCTGGGCTTGGCGCTCGGTACGATCCAAGCCGTTATCCATGCCGTTCAATCATTCAACGCCCCGCCGGTCAACGCAGCGCAACAACGTGCCATGCGTGAAGACTGCCGATCTAAAGGACTCTAAGCCGATGACGATGACCTACGCCGATAAGTTCCGCGCCTGCCTCGTGACCCGCCTCGGCGGTGTCGAGATGGCCGAAGAGTTCTTCCTGAACCACCCGACTCTGTTCGTCAAGATGCGCATGGCCGGCCTCTACCACCGCACGAAGGGCGGCGCGGCCTGGAAGGGTGCCAAGATTTTCTTCGAGCAAACCGTCAAGCCGATTCTCGCCGCCGATCGCAAGCTCGCGATGTCGATTCCGCCGGGTACGCTCGATGACTACCTGGACGGCCGCAACTAATCTCTTATTTGCCGTTTGCATTTCACCAGCTTTGACGTAGTATTGAGTTGTCCAAGCAACTGCAACCGCGAGTAAGCCATGCCTACCACCGCTGAGATCGTCAAGCCCTACGTCATCGTCGTCCACAAGGCCACGCTCCGAGGCTTCACGCTGAACGGCGGCTACCGACTGATCGACGCCGATGTGAAAGACTGCCGCACGGTTCCGATCGGTGCCGATCAAACGGTAACGCAAACCGTTGATAAGTGGATCACGACCGGCGACTGGCAACGGCCGGAATGGACGCGCGGCATGAACGACAACGAGTTCCAAGCGTATTGGCTCTCGAAGTATTCCCGAAACTAATTTGCATTTCGCCAGCTTCGACGTAGTATTGAGTTGTCCGAAACACCCACCCTTCGCTCTGAGAGAAACACCATGATTCGCCGACTGCTCCGCAACGCTCTTTCGCTCGTCTTCGGTGCGGCCCCTGCCGGACCCGCCTTGCTTGCTCCGATCACCGTGCCGCTTGAAAACGCCGCCACGATCCGCGACCGCGAGAACTTGGCCACGATCCGGGAAATGCTCGAAGACGACCGCTACCACTTCCGCAGCCTCGAAACGCTGATGCGAGCCATCGGCACCACCGATGCACGGTACGCCCGCGACTTGCTCAAGGAAGTCGGCGCTCGCGAAGAGTACCGCAACGATCGGCTGTTCGGTCTCAAGTCTCGCGTCGGCGAACGTGCCACGAGCCGCCGCCACGCCGACGACGCCTCAAGGAATGGCGACGTCGAAGACGAAGACGATTACGAGGGCGACGCCGACGACGATCTCGGCAGCGACGAATAGTCCGATCACGAAGGGGGTGTGAGCCGAGCGGCTACGGAAAGTCGCTCGGCTCACATTTTGTTGTTTGCATTTCAACAGCTTTGACGTAGTATTGAGTTGTCCGAACAACACCGATCACCACGAGCAACTACCATGAGCAAGAAACACTTCATCGCCTTGGCCGCCGCCTTCGCCGCTATCCGCAACGTCGATGCCCGCAAGCAAGCCGCCGAGGCCGTGTGTGCGGTCGCCGCCGACTTGAATCACCACTTCGACAAGGCTCGCTTCCTGGCCGCCTGCGGGTTATAAATCTGGCGTCGGGTTCCACGTACTTCAGCACGAGCAACGACGATGATTCTGACCACGAGCCACCTGCACTACTTCCAATCGCGACGGCCGCTGCCGGCGTGGGCTAAGCCTCTCACGCAACGTCTGCAACCGGCGGTGTCTATTCACGAATGCGTGAACAAGCACGCGGGCCAAGGCCGGCCGACTTCCGCCGACATGGCCAAGTCGAACACGAACAATCTGATTCGCTCGTACATGAAACGAGGCGAACTGCTACCGAACCTGAAGCGCATCGCAATCCATCCCGGCACCGTGATTGACCCGGAACTGCGGGCAGCCTACGCCACGCGGTTGCTGCGCAAGCTAGGCGTGGAGATGCCGCTGTGACCGACCAAGAGCAACTGACCGTAGACCTATGGCTACTCGATGCCGTGCTCACGGGAGAAGACCCGCGAAGCGGTCGAGGCAACCCCGACTTGCAGATCGACTTGGAGCGGTTCGCGCTCGGCGAGCTTCACTACTTATCGGACGGCGGCTATAGCCGAGTGTTCCATTCCGAAGACAGGCGGAAGCTCTGCTTGGCGAGCGAATCACGCGAGGAAGTTAAGGCCAAGTGGGATAGCTCGCCGGCCAAGGCGATCAAGTTCCGCATTCAGCAAGTCATCGACCGCTGGATTAAATCGCACGAATAGCGTTTGCATTTCACCAGCTTTGATGTACAGTTGAGTTATCGCCAGATCACTCCTACGAAAGACAACGATGACTCACGATAGCCTGATCGCCAACATGCTCGTCTCGACCGCCGGTAAGAAGTTCCAAGAGAACAACTGGGGCGCTCGGCATTGTGCCGCATGGCGTGAGCCGCAGCCCAACGAGGAAGGCGTCGTCAACTTGCTCAAAGCCGCCGCAGTGTACGCCGACAATCACCGCAAGCGGTTCGAGATGGGCGTCGGTGAAGACGGGGTTCTCGGCGAGCACTGGGTCGGCATCGTCAAGGCCGTGCGCGTGCTGCTCAACGGCGACTGCGGCCGGCTGGATTGCGGCACGCTCGATAAGCTCATTCTCGACATGCTGGAAATCGAAGGGGCGAAAGACGAATAATGGAACCACGCAAACACTCGAAGGGTTGCTGTTCGATTCTGCGAATCGTCGTGCTACGGCCGGCGACGTTCAACATGGTATCGGGCGAGATGAAGAGCGACGGCACCGAGCACGTCGTCACCGAGGCTTGCAACACACCGCTATTCCAAGATGCGAGCATAGGCGTGTGCCGCGCGTGTCGCACCGGGTGGGAAGTGGACGGCAATAAGTTCGCCAGCGATGCCGAGCGAGCCAAGGCCGCGAAGCTCCTGCAACCGGATGACCACGCGATGAATGAACGTCTCGCCAAACTTATGGAACGACAACGCGCGGAAGGGCTCATCAAGTGACGCAATCATTGTACGAATCGAGCCCGACCGACACGCAACCTGCGGCCACGGCCGCCGAGCTTCTCACGCGCTGCGATGCGATCTTAGCGAAGCTCGCCGAGGAAGACGTCGCCGAACTGCTTACCGCCGGCGGCATCGTCGCGCGGAGCGAGCCCGGATACAACCGGCTCATCTTGCGAAAGCGGATTCTCGGCAGTTAGAATTTGCATTTCACCAGCTTTGATGTATTGTTGAAGTAGCACCCGACTTCAACACTGAGAAGCAACGTGAACAAGATCAAGCAATTGGCATGGCGTGTGGTGTGGGCTTTCGGCGTCTGGAAAAATCGAGCCCGCAACCAACTGACGCAGATGGCGCTCGCATACGTGCCGACGTATCGCAAGCGTCTCGAAGATGAACTGTTCCGGTTGTCGTGCATGTACGCGAATAGCCGGATGCCGTTGCATCTCCGATGGCGGATGGGTCGGATTCACTACCTGCTCGGCACGTACTCCGGCCCCGGCCAGCGTTTCATGGTCTTCAGTGCGGCCGGCTATCGCCGCAGCTTGAAAGCCACACGCAAGGCGATCGATGAAATGATCGGCCGGATTAAGAGCGGCAAGTGATGAACCAAGCCAAGTTCGACACGTTCGCCGCCGAGTACCGCCGGCAATTCACGCTTACGGTAGACGGCCGCCGCAACCTCAGTGTCGAGGCGATCGAGAAAGCCTGCGACACAATGCTAGATGCGGTCGCACGACGAGCCTACAGCAAGCACGGCCGCACATTCAAAGCCACATTCAAGGCGCTCGGCATCGAGCACCGCTATAAGTCACTCGACGCCTATTTGGAGCGAACATGAACCGCGATCGGATTGACATCGTACACGCCGAGGCGCTCTTACAGAATCGAGTCGCCGATCGCATTCCCGCCGGCCAGCTTTGTTGCCACGGGACCGGCACCGGCCGGCACGATCCGAAGTGCGACAAGCCTGCCGTCAACTATTCGTTAGCGGTCGCCCGGCGAGACGAAACCGGCAACGTCGACCCTCGCACCATCTTCTATTACTGCGATGAGCACAAGCGATGATAACCCGCAGCTATTCCGGTCCGCTCGATGCCATTCCACTAGGTGCGACCGGGTACATTCTCGACGCATGGTGTGCCGGCAAACAGTATCGGCGAGACGAGGCGGGCTTGACGTTCACGGACGGGACCGGCGGCATTCGGCTCGATGCCGCAGTGCGTGTATCGATCGACATGGACCCGACGATTAGGCCCTGCTACAGCACGTTCGACGAGTACGTTGCGGCCAACCCCGAGGGCGAACGATTCCGCACTTGGATCACGAGCGCCGGACGCCGGCCTGCGGGGCGGTTGCTCATAGTTCCCGGCAACGGTTCGCACGGTCCGATTCCCGGCGGCTACGTTTGGGCGACGATCGATTATCGGTCTGCCGATCTTAGCGTCACGGGCGTGATGGTTCACGACTGCGACGACGGGCTCATGGTCAAAGAATGCGGAACGCTCGACGAGGCCGCGAAGGAACTGGCCACGCTCGCCGAGCTTGCGCCGTTCAATATGTACGAACTGAAAGACTTCGGGTATCACTGCGAATAAATTTGCATTACGTCAGCTTTGATGTATTGTTGAGTTGACGGAACTACTCAACACCGCGAGCCAACCATGCCCGAGTTCATCATCGACCGCCGCGAGACCACTGTCCACACGTTGCGTGTGAATCGCGACACGCAAGAGCAAGCCCTGATCGCCGCTGGCACCGGCCCGATGATTCTCGTCACGGGTAAAGAGGGCATCGAGCTTGTCAGCACGACGAAAGATAATACGCCGACGTTCGTCGTGCCGATCGATGCCGATGAGTTGCGCCGAGACCTGCACGCGCTGATGGTCAAGCACAACTGTTGCATCGAGTTCAACTTCAGCGACGGCACCGACACCCACGGCATCATCGGCGAGAAAGTCGAGATCGTCAGCAACGTCGGCAACAAAGTTCTCATCTCGAATCGCGGCTATGACCTGAACGCTTACGACTTGTACCGCTAATGATCGCCTTAGACGAACACCAACCGCCGGCCGACGACTTGTCGCAGGTCGCTATCGACATGCGAGCCCTGATTGACGTCTGCCAAACGATTCTGATTCGAGCCGCGATGAACGACCACGCGGGCAAGCTCGAATACCTCGCCGCCCTGAAAGCCATCGCACCGGACCCGACATGATTGACATCACCATCGACGGCGACAAAGCGGTTGCTAAAGTACCCTGGCCGCCGGGCTATTCTTCCTCGCCGAAGTTTCAAGAGCAAGACTGGAAGCGCACCCCGGTCGAGGTTCCGGCAGTAGGTTTCTACGTTCACGTTTACAGCATCGACCGCAGCACGTTCGGCAGCGGCGAGACGGAACTGCACGGGAAGTACCCCTTCGCAACGCTCGCCGAGGCCATCGAGTTCCACGAGAAACTCGAATATCGAAAGCACGACATCTTCACGGCCTTGCTCGGCCTATCGAAACATTCCGAAACCGTCTACGCCACTGCCGAAGTGTTCGAGCAAACGCCGGCCGGGCAATTCAAATGGGAGCGATCGCGACGAGGAACGTAAGCCAACTGAAGCCCGGCCAACTGTTCACGATGCCTACCGACAAGCGGCGCTTGCGTATGCTGGCCTTCGACAAGGGCAGCTTCGCAGTAGACACCGACAATAACCTCGTGGCCCTGCATCCCGATAGCTATGTGGAAGTGCTCGGCGACGAGCCGCCTGCGGCCGGCGGCAAGCTGGCCTTCGATCTGTTCCGCGCCAATCGGCATGTCACGGGCAACGTCACTGCGACCCCGGACGGCATCCGCATCGAGTTCGACGGCTACGGCCGGCGGCAAGGTGAAGCTCCGCTGTCCGTGTGGCTCAATGCCGCAGGTCATCCGATGGTGACTGCCTACACCGAGGCCGCGAGCATCGACCCTAGCCACGTCTTCCACTTCGACGGAGCGCGAAAGAACTAAGCGCCTGGTACGCGCCGAGGCCCGGCCGGACTCCAACCCGGCCGGGCCGCTTTATGCGCGGGTGCCCACGCGAGGCGCTTAGAGGGTAACGGCACCGCGCGCTTAGGGTATCCCCTTCGAGCGCTTGCGACTTTTGCAGGATCGGCTTGTACCTGCACGGCAGAGTTTGCTTGTCGCCGATCGGCCGCCGACGCCAGACAAGCTCGGCAGCTTGCCGCCGGCGGCAACCGAGCCCGAGCCCGGCCGCGAGCCGCCGCGCGGCACCGACGCCTGCGGGTGGCCGCGTCGTTCATTGATGAACCACGCGGCAAGCTGACCGGCAAACGGCCGCGACCGATCGGCGACAACCCTGCGGCCGAGGCGGCTGGCCTCTACGCTCGCCGCTGACGAGCCCTTCCGACGTCTTCCCAGTCGTCCCGAGGCACTAGGCCCGCAGATCGCGTCCTACGACGTCACAGCCTGCGGGTGCCATTTCGGCAGCTTTGACGACTTGTGCCGATCGGATGGCGTTCATTCGCCAAAGCTGGCGAACCCGCAGCGCCGAGCCGCGCGGAGCAGCGCCGCCGCAGCGCGAGACGTCGGGCCGCAGCGCCGAGCCGGCTTCGCACGTCGTCGGCGACCCACCGGGTAGTGGACAGACGTGTATTGAAATTTCAGGTCCGAAATTTCAATGCGTGGCGAGCCGATTGTAGCCCGCGACAATCCGGCGGGAGAAGCTCGAACCGAGTTCAAGCTGAGAGATGCACGAGGCCGTTTTCATACCGAACGTCGGCCCTGTTACTTCATATCGAAAATCGCGCCTGTTACTCGATATGGCCCGGCGCGGTGTGGCCGGTTGTAGCGATTGTACGGGCGGGTCCGGTGGCGAGGGTTGTGCCGATATTGCCGGATGCACCGATCGTGGCGCTTGTCCGGGTTGTCGGGCTCGTCGCGATTCGAGCGCTTGCGACGTCTGCGGCCGGCGTGGCTCGTGGCGCTTGCGGCCGGACGTCGGCACGAGCACGAGCCGCAGACGTCGCGACGTCGGCCGGCGCTTGCTCGTGGCTCGTGGTCTGCGGCCGGACGTCTGCGGCCGACGTCCGAACGTCCGGCGGGTTGCGATCGCTCGCGAGCCACGCCACGAGCACGAGCACGAGCCACGCCACGAGCGCGGCCGGACGTCCGGCGGGTTGCTCGTGCTCGTGGCTCGTGGCTCGTGCGATCATAGGCCGGCGCTTGCTCGTGGCTCGTGGTCTGCGGCTCGTGGTCTGCGGCCGCGCTTGTGGCGTGGCTCGCGCCGTCGGCCGCGCTTGCGGGTTGCTCGTGCTCGTGGTCTGCGGCCGGACGTCCGAACGTCCGGCGGGTTGCTCGTGGTCTGCGGCCGCGCTTGCTCGTGGCGTGGCTCGTGCGCTTGCGGCTCGTGCGATCGCATCGCCACGAGCACGAGCGCGGCCGGCGTGGCTCGTGCTCGTGGCGTGGCTCGTGGCGCTCGTGGTCTGCGGCCGGACGTTCGCCGGCGTGGCTCGTGCTCGTGCTCGCGAGCCGCAGACGTCCGGCGGGTTGCGATCGCTCGCGACGTCGGCCGGCTTAGAACGGAATGCCATCGGTAAAATCGGTTTTATCGTCGATGTCCTTCCAAACGTCATTCTTGACAGGAACGCCATAAGCCTCAGCTTCGAGCCATTCGATAGCAACCCGTTCACTGAAAATACTCTCACAAGCCATAAAGCCAGCGAGATCGCCGTATCCGGCTTCATCGGCAAGGGTGTCACCGTAGCATTGTTCGTCATAGCTGATACGATCGGCACGTTCGGCACGTCGCGCTTTGCGCTTGCGGCGCTTGCTCGTGGCGTGGCTCGTGCCGACGTCGAATAAATCGCGAGCCGCAGACGTCCGGCCGCCGGACGTTTTGCGCGTATCCCAAACGAGCGCCGGCACCTTAGAAACAAACGCCGGCATAATCTGCGGCGCTAGAGTATTCAGTTCAAACTTTACAGTCGCGCCATCCCGCAGAATCGTCACCGGCTCGGAAGGACCGATACAAGCCGCAAGATGCTTAGCGTCGGACGAATAGTAATAATTGCCATCGGCCGCACGAGCCATCGCAACGGAATTACCGTGCGTGCTGATCCAAAACGCAGCACCGTCAAACCACGTCAATCCCCAATAACCGTCAATATCGGCAAGCGCGGTTTGATAATCGCCGGCGTGGCTCGCGAGCCGATCGATGAGAAATTCGGAATCTACGGCATATTTGATAGGCGCGGCGCACATGCCATTATGCGAACCGATGACATTACCGTAACGGAACGGATGCGCGTTATTTTCGGTAATCCGGCCGCGCGTGGCGTGGCGCGTATGGCCAGCAATGAACCAAGCGCGAGCCGCAGACGTCGCGAGCCACGCGCCGACGTCGTCGGCCGCGAGCGCCGACAACGGATCGCAAGCGCGCTTGATGGCTTTACCGCTATTATCGAAGATGCCGATTGAATCGGTTCCGCGCTCGCGATTGATAAGCGCTAGAGCACGGATTGTGCCCATGTTGACGTTCGTTCCGATTCCGCCGAAGATTCCGCACATGATGATTGTTCCGGTTGTGATAGTGTAGGGTTGCCGACGTCCGGCGCTTGGCTCGTGGTCTGCGGCCGACGTCTGCGGCTCGCGCTTGGCTCGTGCTCGTGGCTCGTGGTCTGCGGCCGGACGTTCGGCCGCAGACGTCGGCCGGCGTTATGCGATCGCACGAGCCACGCCACGCAAGCGCCGCGCGGCTCGTGCTCGTGGCTTGCGGCTCGCGACGTCTGCGGCCGGCGTGGCGTATTCCGTTCCAAACTTAGCGGCGCGCTCGTGATAGAACGTCGCGACGTCGGCCGGCCACATTGCAGCAAGCGCCGCAAACTTATCCGAATCGGTGCCGGCGAATAGCTTGCGCAATTGTGCGAACGTCATTTTCGATACGACGTCGATAAACCGCACATGCGCTACAACCCAATTGCAGATTTTGTCGGATTCAAGGGTTGCGCCATGTAGACGGATTTCGACGGTTTTATGGCGCGAATAGGCTTGCAAGTTAACCCATTGATAACGGTCTGTTTGCGCGGCCGCGAGCGCCTCAAAACTGCCGGCGCTCGCGACGTCGTCGGCGCTCCATTTATTCGCGCCGCAGTAGGTATTCCGCCGGCGTGTTTCCGATACAAACGAGCGCCAGACGTCGGCGCTTAGCGCGTAAGCCATACAAACGGAAAGCCGTTGCGAATCCGTAAGATCGGCAATTCCGATGTGAGCGTGAAAACCGCATTTATTGTCAGTCTCGAAACCATCGGCTTGATCGCAAAAATCGTCAATAGCCTTTAATCCGGCATCACCGGAAAGAACGGAAGAAACGAACTCCATGCCATCAATGGAGCCATCCTCACAAGCGCCAAAGTAGACACGACCCTCTAAATCGGTGTGACCGTCACAAACGGACGTCTCTAATTCCACGCCATACGATCGCAACGAGCCGCAGCGCGTGGCGATGTCATTCGGCCGGCGGAAACGCTTAGCGTCAAATTCGGTTTTATCGCCATCGCCGCCCGGACTGTAACAATCGTCACATTCGGTGCAGCCGGTGCGCTCGTTATAGTTGGAATTATCGTTGTGAATCGTAGAACTGCACGATTCGCAATAACTGTAATCTTCGCTGCAACTCTCACAAACGCGATCGCCGTCACAATTGGTACCACCGACATCGTCCGGCGACGTGCCGTTACAATCGGCGCATGTGAAATAATCGCGATCGAAACACGATTCGCACAAGCAAGAATCGATCGATTGCCGGCGACCGTTGCGCCATACGCGCACCGATACTTGCTTGATGTCATCGGCCGGCACGACGTCACCGCACGATTCGCACGAGCTATACATCTCGTGATAACATTCCTCACAATAGACGTCACCGCTATCATCGGTATAGCTATCGTCACCGACATCGCAGGAACAATTCTCACATTCGATAACTTCGGCTTCATCCTCACAATCGTCACAATCGGTGACGTCCGGCAAGCGCGGCAGGATAGCCGGCGTTTCAATCGGCACAATCGGCTCTAATCCTACGATGTCACCGAACGTCAATTGTCCGATTGTCCGGGTTGCGTGGCTCGTTTCGTTGCAATTTTGGCACATGATGTAGGCTCGCGGGTTGCTTGGTTGTCTGCGATAGTCAGTCGCATAACACTAGCTTAGACCATAGGCGCAGATAAGCAAACGAAACGAGCGCGGAATTATTACGCCGGCTTTGACTATCGACAATCCGGCCGCAGACGTCCGAACGTCCGGCGGGTTGCTCGTGCGATCGCATCGCCACGAGCACGAGCCACGAGCCGCAGACGTCGGCCGCGCTCGTGCTCGTGCTCGTGCTCGTGGTCTGCGGCCGGCGACGTCGGCACGAGCCGCAGACGTCCGAACGTCCGGCGGGTTGCGATCGCTCGCGAGCCGCAGACGTCCGAACGTCCGGCGGGTTGCTCGTGGCGTGGCTCGTGCTCGTTTCCCTATCTACTGCGGCCGACGTCCGGCGGGTTGCGATCGCATCGCCACGAGCACGAGCCGCGCGACGTCTGCGGCCGGACGTCGCAAGAATTTTTCTCGTTTCATTTGCTTAGACGTCAAAGCTAGTGTAATGTTGAGATGTAACGGAAACGACAAGCAAGCAAGCCACGAGCCGCAACAATGTTACAAAATGCCGCAGTATCGATTCTCGTGGTTTGCGTCGTTTTGCTTGCTTTGAACGTCGGCACGACGTCGCCGGCAGCTAAGAAAATGTCGGCCGGCGTCAATCGGTTGAATGCCACGCTAGCCAAATAACAACGAGCCAAACAATGCGAAACTACGCGCCACAATCTGCGGCCGACGTCGGCCGGCTTGTTTCGGAAAGCGCCGAGCGCAAACTTGCGCAGACAATCCAAACGCTAACAACGGGAAAGCGCCCGACGTCCGGCGCGCCCCGCTAGGTAATCGGCTCGCGGCCGATAGTCACGAGCAACCCGCAAGCGCCTAGCGTTTGCGGGTTGCGTCGTTTGTAGACGTCGCCGGCGGGTTGCGATCGCTCGCGAGCCGCAGACGTCGGCCGCGAGCGCCACGAGCCACGCCACGAGCCGCAGACGTCCGGCGGGTTGCGGCTCGTGCTCGTGGTCTGCGGCCGGACGTCGCAAGAATTTTTCTCGTTTCATTTGCTTAGACGTCAAAGCTAGTGTAATGTTGAGATGTAACGGAAACGAGCACGAGCACGAGCACGAGCCGCAACAATGCAAAACGCCACAATAGACGGAAACAAACGCCGGCGACGTTTTGCAACGGAAGCGCGCCGCGCTTATTACGCTAAGTATCGATCGATCCGATTCTGCCGACGTTTCGGCTTAGGACAAGGGTAACGATTATGCTGATTGCATGTGGAATGTGCGGTGGCGCGGTTGAATCGATTCTCATTGGCGCGGCCGCGCTCGGAACGGGATACGTCGCAATCGTTTGGGATGACATCCGCGCTCGTGCGATCCGTGCAAAACGAGCCGCTAAGCCGGCCGCAGACGTCCGGCCGACGTCGGCACGAGCCACGAGCCACGCCGGCCGCTAAGCCACAAGCCACGCCACGCCACGAGCCGCAGACGTCCGGCCGCAGACGTCCGAACCGATTACCGATTTTCCGATTCTTCCGATTAAAGGGGATTTTATGATTCGCAAGTTTTTCGCGCGTTTGTTCGGTAGTTTCACGAGCCACGCCACGCCGGCACCGATCGCCACGCCGGCCGAACGTCTGCGGCTCGCGCTTTCCGATTCGCGCTTTACGTTCCGCACGATCGGCGCACTAACGAGCGCGGCCGGCTTGAATGAATCGGAAACGATAACGATTCTGGAAACGATCGGAGCGCGGCGCGAATATCGCAACCCGCAAAAATGGGCGCTCGTTTCGCGCGTAGGCGCATCGCCACGCCGGCGAGAATCGGCCGGCTACTAAGCCACGCCACGAGCACGAGCACGAGCACGAGCAACCCGCAACCCGCTAGCGCCTAACGCGCTAGCGGGTTGCTTGCGTTTGCGCTCGTGCTCGTGGTCTGCGGCCGGCGACGTCCGGCGGGTTGCGGCTCGTGCCGACGTTCGGACGTCCGGCGGGTTGCGTGGTCTGCGGCTCGTGCGATCGGTGCCGGCCGCAGACGTCCGGCCGCAGACGTCCGGCGGGTTGCGGCTCGTGCCGGCGTGGCTCGTGGCTTGAATCCGGCCGCAGTATCGGCAAACGCTAGGCAAAATCGACGCAAGCCACGAGCATGTTGCGGGTTATGACGATTTTAGGGCTTAGTACAGTTTACCCGATTTTGACGTTCCTACATTTCCCTCTATATGCGCTAATTGTATTATGTATTATAGAAGTAGTAGTAGTATGTACTACAATACTAAATACTAGAATAGCGGTTATAGCGTGGCGTGGCAACGGGTTGCGCATAGTACAGCGATTGAATCAGCGGTAACATTCAGTATCGAATTGACGATTGTCCGGCCTCTCACTCGCGCGGTTACAACCCGCAAAATCACCCCGCATTAGCCCAGCCGATGCGACCATCACATTCGGCACAGTCGATACAACCCACCCATTCGTGCTAACCCGCACAATCCCTACCCCTAGGGGCATATCCCCTACCACCCACCTGATCGGCACGATCGGCACGATCGGCTGCCGGCGTGGCGCACGAGCGCCGGCAGGGGTGCGCCGGACGTCTGCGGCTCGTGCTCGTGGCGTGGCTCGCGACGTCGGCCGACGTCTGCGGCTCGTGCTCGTGCGATCGTATGTCGACAAACGCTAGCGGGTTGCGGCTCGTGGTCTGCGATCGCATCGCACGAGCACGAGCACGAGCCGCAGACGTTCAACCCGCTAGCATAACGTAGACTTCGACGAACAACAAAGCAAACGTAATAACGATTGTAGCGAGGGTGCCGGTCGTGCCGACGACACCGATTGTTCCGAACGTAGGGGTGGGGTCAAATTTGCGGATTGCAACGAATGTAGGGGTGGCACGTCGGTTGCAGCCCTTTCCGCCGGCTCAGCGCAGCGGACTCAACCACTGACGCGGCACGATCTGTCGAGGGCGCGTAAGGAAAGAGCACCAGCATTTCTTACAACCCGCAGGTATCTCTGCCGCGCGGATCGAGAGCCGAGCACGTCAGAAGACTGAGCACGTTCTTCTGACGCTAGCGTTCAAGGTTCGAGCGGGTCGTGTCGATGATGACGACTGCGGCGTTCGTGACGCCGATCTTCTCGGGTGATCTAACACCGCCCCTGTTGTTCCCGATCGGGAGCAACAGGGGTGGGTGTGGGTCAAATCCCGTCTTCCGCGAGCTTCTCTCGCTCTCCCTATTCCCGATCGCGCATTTTGTTCTGCGCGAAAAGTGAAAACCGGACCGCCGCGTCTGTCGTGTTCTGAGGGAAGCCCGCAGGTGAATCACTCGGGCGAAATCTATACGCACAGTTTGACACTGGTCAAAGCTGGTGTAAGATTGAGTTGTCACCTAGCACGAGCACATCATGGCCACTGAAGACACCCGCCTCGAACTCAACGTCCTGCACGTCGAGCTTCTCACCATCAAAGGCAAGCTCGACGTCATCGCCGACCGCCTCGACAGCGAGATCGATGGCGATGAATCGAGCGATGACTGCATCCATGCCGAGGACGCTCGTGTTGGTGTCGCCGTTGCCGTCAAGGCTCTCGAACGCTTCACCACGGAGACAGCATGACCATTCAAGACGTCGAACTGCGAGTCGAGGCCGTCCGCAAGGCGATGCTCAGCCTCTCGCTCGAACTCACCGATCTCGCCCACCACGCCGAGCACACTGTCTTCGAGACCTGCCCGGATACCGATGAGCACGCCGTGATCCGCCTGATCGACAAGATCACCGAAGCCAAGCAGCACACCGTCAAAGCCGTCACCGCCATCTCGTGAGCACGATGAACCTACCCGCTCAGATCGCACAAGCTCGTGCCAACCTCTTCGGTTGCATGAACGAACTCGCCGACGTCATCGCGGCTGCAAAGAAGCTGCAACGTGAAGCTCCGACGCCGGACGGCCAGATCGACGTATTGATCCTCGGGCTGCGTAAGGCCCGCGAGACGGTCAGTGATGCTGTCGGCCACATGCCCGTACCCAACTGAGAGACACCATGAAGCGAGGCGACAAGATCAGCGTCCGAGTAGGCGACGACACATGGTACGGCTGCGAAGTCGTCGAGCGAGACGTCGCCCAGGGCGTCCTCTTCAGGACTCCGGGTGGCCGCGAGCAGTGGGCCGACGTGCTCGACTGCACACCGGTTCCGAAGAACCCTGTCTTCGAGACGATGACGAAGGTGAAGCTCGGCAACTGGACCATTCGCGTCTGGCGTGAAGAGCCGGGCTTCCAAATGGGTGCCGACGCCGAAATCCAAGCGACGATTCAGAAGCTCGCCGTCAAGCCGATGCCTTCCGAGATCGTTCACGCCGTGGGCGCACTGCCGCGAGTGGCGGCGATCGAGATCATCAACGAGTTCGGCAACGGCGGCATCTTCTACCCGGACTGGAAGTAGACATGAAGTTCATCCGCATCCTCTCACGCATCTGGCTCGTGTTCGTGGCTATCGCCGGCGGTGCCATCCTGCTCGGCGGTGCCTGCATGGCGATTTACTATGAGCCGAGGGCCGTAGGGTACACGCTTCTGACCTTCGTGCTGCCGATCGGGCTCACTGCCGCTGCCCTGTGCGTTCTCCAACCTTCCAAGGACACATAACATGAAGAACATCCTGATCCGAATCGCCAAGCTGCTCGGCCTGATCCGCGAGCCCGTCACGCTCGCTCAGATCGAAGCCTCGTACCTCGCCGAGACTGAAGCTCGTAAAGCCGTCGTCGAAGCCCACCAGAGCAGGCTCGAACACTACGAAGTCGATCGCCGATGGCGAAAGGTGCGTGCCATCGAGCGGCAGACCGCCGGCCTTGAGCGTCGTTTCATGCGTGAGAACCCCGAACCCGCCGAGACGCTGTGATCCGTCTTCTCGTCACCGGCGGTCGAAAGTACGCCGACGCCGAGACGGTGGCTCGGGTACTCGACCACATACACGAGGACGAGGGCATCGCCGTGCTGATCCACGGTGGAGCCGAGGGCGCAGACAGTCTGTGCGACGCCTGGGCTGAGTCGCGAGGCATCGAACGCCTCGGTCGGCCTGCGAATTGGAAGAGATACGGCACGCCGTGGGCGGGATTGATCCGCAACCGAGCGATGCTGAAGGACAAACCGGACCGTTGCGTAGCGTTTCCTGGCAACCGAGGCACCGCCGACATGGTCAGCGTGGCCACGGCCGCAGGGATTCCCGTTCAGGTCGTTGATATTTTGGTTTGACAGACGTCAAAGCTGGTGTAAGATTGAGTTGTCACCAAACAACACGGAGCACGACGATGTCCGCCACCCGCATCAAGACGTTCGAGTCGATCCTGAAGGCCATGTTCGAGCAGATCGAGCCCGCCTTCAAGGAACGCATGATCGCGGACTTCCGAGGGCTCGCCGAACGCCAAGGAAAGTTCTGGGAGACGAAGAAGACCGAGCCGTGGCCGGACGAATCGAAGCTCAACTGGCGTGCCAAGGACGAACTCCGTCGCAAGGCACTGCCCGGCCAGTACGTCAAGCTCAAGAAAGACCCCGAAGACTTCCGCACATCCGGCCAAGACAACGCGCAGTGGTGGGAGCAGATCACGAAGCTCACGCACACGATCGACTATGCCCTCGCCGAGAAGAACGCTCTGGACGTCGTCGCGAGTGCCAAGTCGCACTTTATCATCAAGCAGTCGAAGAAGCTCGACAACGCCTGTGCCAAACACCCGCGAGCCAAGCCTGCTGTCGGCGGGAGCCTCACGCTCAGCAACCCGATCACGGGTCTGATCTCCGTGAAGCTCAAGGAAGGGCTCAGCTTCGCGTTGAGCATGAGCATCATCGTGAACTGCCGCTACAACCACTCGAAGGGCTCGACCACCTACTTCAACCAATTTCCCAGCCGCTTCTCGGACGTGGTCAAGGACGGCGTCGCCGTCAAGAGCCCGAGCGAAGCCTGGATGAAAGAGAACTTCTGATGCAGGAAAACCTTGCCATCACCGCACTGATCGTCGCCTGCGGCTCGCTGCTGTCGGTGCAGTATTGGTCGGTCGGGTTCACCGGTGCCGCAGTCGTAATGATCCTGCTCGTCCTGGCCCTCGTCTTGATCCAACTCTTCGTTAAACCAACTGAGACCAAATGAAGACCTACCTCGCCGCTGCTTGGCTCACCGTCGTCGTCATCGGCATCCTCAAGTTCGTCTACGACATCTGCGGCGTCAACGGCATGTTCACGCTGCTCGGCATCATCGCCTTCGCCGTCGCCACTACCGCCTCGATCGTCTGCCTCATCTCGGAGTACGTCAATGCCTCGGACGCCCAAGCCAAAGAAGCCCGCGAAGCCGACCGTGCCGCCGGCGGCTGATCCCTGGTTCAAGGCAACAGCCGCGAAGCACAAGGCCGCCGACACCAAGGCGGGCAAGGACTGGCTCACCAAGGCCGGATGCCGCTGCCCGTCGTGCTCGGCCGCGAGAGCAGCGCTGAACGCACCGCCCGAAGAGAAGCTCGCGAAGGGTAAGAAGGCGAAGCCGACCGCCGACTACCTCAAGATGGAGTTGCCGCTGCCGTGCGATGCGGCCGACGACGCTAAGACGCCGGAAGACGTGGTCTGGGCCGTGCTCACCGAGCTTGACCTGATCGAAGAGGGCCAAGACAGCGTCGAGGGCGTCTATTCCAAGAAAGAGATCACCGTCATCCGCAAGTTCGTGGAACGGTGGAGACACCTGATCGCCTCGTAACATTCACGCCTCAATAATTTTGACTATGACTCTCTTGTACAAGACTGGCGAAGCGCCGATGGTCGGCGACATCATCGACATCCTCACCGAAGGGACTGACACCCAACGACGAAGGGTGTCGGCCATCGTCGCCGAAGGACTTGTGCAGTTCCGACCAGGGTTCAAGCTCGGCGAGCATCTCAAGACGGAGAAGCCGTCGCGATGTTTCCTCGTGAAGCGTCCGCGAGTCTACGCCAGTGGTGAACTGCCGTGCGTCGGCGACGTCATCATGGTCGGTGAGAGCGGATCGCACGTCACGGTCTTCAAAGTCAGCGGCCACATCGTTTGGTACAGGCACAGCCACGGCAAGTATCCGGTCAACTCAAGTCGCTGCACGCTCATCGAGCGCGGGCCGGGCAATCCACCGGTTCGGCAGGTCTCGAACAACATGCCGTTCACGCCGATCAACATCCTCTGGACCGGCGAGGGATTCTACGTCTCGAAGGACAACGACTACGAGTGGGGCTTAGAGACGGACGGGACGTGGTCAAAGATCAAGACCAAGCGGCACTACCTGCCGACTCGCGAAGAGATCACCGCCTTCGCTATGGGACACGCAGTGATCCCGTTCGACTACCTCTATGAGTCCGTCGTGCTGGCCGATGCCGCGAAGGCGATCAGGCTGGCCAATAGCTGCCTCGAAATCAAAACATTCCTCACCATCGATCGTCTGATCCGTGAGGGTAAGCGTGACGAAGCCATCGTCTTCGCTTTGCGGATGCCGTGCTCGGCCATCCAACCGTTCGCACTCAAACGCGCCAAGACTCACATCCCTTCATAACGAGACACCATGTATAAGACCGGCGAACACCCGCACATCGGCGACACGATCGACGTCCAAGTCCGCAACGAAGAGAAGATCGAGGACGTCACTGTCATTTGGCACAGCGGTAACGGCGACGAAGTCACCGTCGAACTCAACGGCGAGCCCGCAGGCTTCAGCGCCCGTTGGTGCTCGCTCACCGGCCGCGATCACAACCGGTACGCGAGCGGCGAGTTGCCGCAGGCCGGCGACATCGTGGTCATCGACGGTATCGACCCGCCTCACCGTCGAGAAGTGATCGACGTCACGGCCGGCGTCCGCTTCAAGATGTACCCGACTGAGAAGCGGCCCGACCTTGACGTGCTCGGTCCGGGCAACATCGGTGCCGTGTTGCCGTCAGCCTGCACTTTGTACTTCCGCCCACCCGTCGTGGATGAAGAGCACCCGCAGATCACCATCAGTCGCGATGCCGAGGGCTTCTGGATCGGCCGCATCGTCGGCGATCACATCGAATGCCTGCTCGAAGACGGGGTGTGGATCGATGCAGCCTCGCCGTTCTACCATCCGTCCGAGGCTGCGGCCCGCGCTCATGCGACATCGCACGGCGTGTCGCTGGCGAATATCGCCGCCATGAGCTTCGCTGCGAATCCCGAGGACGCCGAGATGGCCCGGCCCGACCGGACTCGCGTGGTGCCTAAGGCCAGACCGAGCAACAAGACCATTGATCTCGAAGAGACGGTCGGTAAGACGGTCAAGCGCGTTGAATCCGCTTGGCGATCGTTCCTGATCCAGTTCGACGATGACTCCGTGCTGCGAGTCGTGGCCGATCTCGATGACGGCGACCCGTACCTGAACATCGGCACCGATCTCGACCTAGACGAGTTGGTCAAGCTCGGCTTCAAGACGCGGGCCGAAGCTGACGCCGAGGCCAAGGCCGCACAGAAGAAGCGTGAAGCCGAGCAGCGAGTCAACCGGTTGGAGATGTGGCGTCGCCTCAACGTCGAGTTCACGGGCGTTGAGAGCCCGACCACGCCTTGCGAATGCGTGTTTTGCATGATGAACGGGCAGGGATCGTGCAAAGAAGTGTTCGGCAGTCTGTAATTCTCGTTTGACATCGGTCGAAGCTGACGTAATCTTGAATTGTGACCGATCCGAAGCCCTTAGACGCATTGAAACACCTTATGAGCGACATTGACGGCGTGGAAAATTTGGACAAGCCTCCGGTTCGGCTCAACGTCGCCGCAGTTCGTCTGCCCGATGGGAAGATGGCGTATGACTTCGAGACGATGTCGCCGTACAGCTATCCGAAGATGACGGCGTTGGAAGAGGCCGAGGTTCTCAAGTCGAGGCCGCTCGAACCGCAAGTCATCGTCACCGGCGCGATGATGGTCATCTGCGTAGCTCCCACGGCCGAAGAACAGGCGGCGTTGCTCGCTCAAGTCAGCGAATTGCTCAAGAATCAGGGCACCGAGGCGGTCCCGGACGCCGAAAACCTCGCCAAACTCATGGAATCGGGCCTTCCGGTCGTCAAAATCTTCGGTCCGAGCTTCAAAGATGCTCCAACCGACGTCCAAGTACGTGCTCGTCACGCCGACGACATGGCTTGGATTCGTTGGCGGTGCGACAACAACTTCTATGGGCCGCCGATGCCCGACTACAAGCCGCTTGAAACGAGGCTGTGGAATCACCAGATCAAGATGATCGAAGAGCTTGAAGAGAGGCGTGGACCGAGCTTGAAGGACTTGGCGGCTAAGTACGCCGGCAAGCCATACACGGCGACACATCTCGGCGTCTTCGCGGCCATGTATGGCTCGCCGACGAAACCCGCTCCGAAGGAACGCCCAGAGCCTTGGGAAGAGCGTACCGTCGCGATCTGGACGTCGTGGATCGGCCAAAAGGTACGAAAGATCAGTGCGAAGCCGTTCAAATCACGTTTCAAATGGGCCACCGTGAAGGGAATCATCGAGCATCCGGTCACGGGTCGGCCGGGATTCACGTTCGAGGAAGACGAATCGGTGGTCGAGTGCCGAATCTGCACGCTCGGCATGGGCACGCCGCAGAACTACACCGCTGCAAGTTGGGAACAGGCTCTCGGTCGCGCGAAGCGAGACGGCAAGATCACGAAGATCGATCCGCCGGCCACTACGCACTTCATCCAGTGCGCAAGCGATAAGGATGCGTGCCCGATCATTCCAGGCGACTCGCGGATCACCATGATTCACGTACCGCCGCTCGAAGACGCCAAGCTCGCGGTGATCGAAGAGACGCCGCCCACGTCCTCGACGTCCAGCCAGCGTGTCAAGGACTGGGTCGCTCGGCAGGAACTTCCGATCCGCCCGATGTTCACCAAGCCCTTGAAGGGACGGCGGTGGGAATGAACGCCAGAAAACAAGTCGAAGCGTGCCTACTCACGAACCACGTCCACCGCGCCCAACAGATCGCTCGCACCGCCGGTACCGAGCGTGACGAACTGCTGAAGCTCGTCGCGGACTATGTACCGCCCACACCTGAGCCGCCCGATCCGAAGCCACAACCCACCGAGTTCGGCCTTCGGCTATACCCGCCGGACGGGCTCTACGACGGTGAGCCTTGCACCTGCCTATCTGGCTGCTGGGATTCATGTAGTGGGAAATGCGGCTGCCTCGCGTGTGGTGCGGCCTACAACGACTACCTCTCATCCCAAGACTGACCGATGATCCTTGACGAAGCTGAACTCAACCGGCACGGCTACTACCTGCGTGACGATCTCGAAATCCGCCAGGGTGTCGAGGCGTTCGAGGGATTCGAGCAAGCCTACAGCCTGCACACGATCAACCCGTTCCAACGCTATGCGGTCTTCGCAGGCCAGAAGGACTGGGCGGTTGCGCAAGCCTGGGAGTTCCTCACCGATCCCGAGACCGTTCTGTGACGCCGACACTCATCAAACAGAAGCCTCGCCCCGGCGAGCAGACCCGCTACGACGTCATGCTCGGCGAGACACTGATCGGACACGTCTACTCGTCGAAGGAACTTTCGTACCGAGGGATGCAAGGCTGGAACCGAGGCATCCGACTCAAAGACTTCCATCCGACGATCTGGCGGTACCAGACACCGAAGCAATACACCAAAGGTGCCTTCACCCGCAATCGCGCGTCCGGCGTCAACACCCTCTTAGAACAACACCATGCCTCACTTCATTGAACTACCGAACGGCGGCGTCGCACCGATCCAAGGACTCTCCTGCATGTTGACGCCGAAGATGAACAAGTTCGTCGCTAGCCACGGCCCTGAGTCGGACTTAGAGGGCGTCATGGTGCGGCCGTTCGAGCGGTTCCAAGCCAAGGACCGGCGAGCCCGCCATGCACAAAGCCAGCCGCTCGTCTTCACGGACCTGATGATCGGCGATCACTACATCGGTTTCCCTAGCGACGGCGACGACAGCGGGCATGGCGGCTTCCGCAAAGGCTCGTATCTGTTCCGAAAGACATCCGACACGCACGCCGTTCGCCTGTTCGACGGTTCCGAATGTAGCGGCAGTCGGCACCTGCAAGTCATTAAGGTTCTCACGGACAAAGTCGCATAATCTACAAAATGCTTTGACTTTGCTCAAAGCTGGTGTAATCTTGAGTTGTAGGGCACTGCAACACAACTCAGGAACGCCGCCATGAACCTGCTGGAAGCCATTAAGAAGGGTCTCGAAGAGAAGAACCCTGTCGCCATCGAACTCGCCGTCTCGGTCTTGAGCCGAGTCACCTTGGTGTCGATTACGGTCGAAGAAGCCACTGCATTGAAGAGCCTGCTCTAATGCAAACCAGCTTCCAAGACATCAAGTTCAGTGACGCCGACGTCGTCGATCTCGACAACTGGATCGCCGCAGGCGAATACAATCCGCACTCAGTCCGACCGTGGCTCTTCCACGATCACGGCTTCGTGCTCTGCGTCGTCTTCGCCGACAGCCTCCAAGACGCGCTCGACGAGGCCGTCGATGCTGATAAGCTCGACCGATACCTGATCGCCGAAGGCGACATGAAGGACTACGAGAACGAAGAGGGAATCTCGTTCCTCGGCAACGCCGGCGAGCCGTTCGACATCGAAAGCCTCGGCGTCATCGAGCTACCGAACCCGAAGCGGTCTTTCTGTGCTCAATTCGACGCCCGCGACGTCTCGCTAGACCTAAAGGCCAGCGAACTGACCCTCGCGGCCTTGCAGGCGGCCATCTACGACCGAGCGATCGCCGAACAAGCGGGACTGGCGAGGGAAGCCAAGTTCCGATACCGACTCAACCGGTCCGACGCCGATCTCGCATCGCTGGATGAAGCCGAGAGCAAGCTGTCGTGGCTGATCGACGCTAAGAAGAACGGCTGGGACGTCAAAGAGTACCAACCCGAGGGATAACCGTGTCCAAGAAACGTGCCGTCAAGCTCCGCAAGCCCTCGTTGCAACCCGCTGGTGACGGTATTGCTGTCCGGGGACGCGAAACCGTGAAGGTCTACTGCTTTTCGTGCAGTCACGAGGCAAACGTCACGGTCGAGCCCAACGTACCCACCGCCGAGAGCTTCGAGATCAAACACTGCCCGCTCTGCGGCTCTGAACAGATCGAAGGGAACTGACGATGATCGGCTACTGCTGCGGCTGCGGTAAGCAAACCCAGATCGGAGCGTGGGAGAAGCGAGGCGAGCCGGATCGCTACACGATGCGGAAGTGCTCGTGTGGCTCGAAGACGGGCGCTCTCGTTCGCTTCCAAAGGCACAGGAAACCCATCTTCGTCCGACCGGACAAGACTCGACGACGCGATTACAACCTGCTCCGCAACCTGAAACGAGTTGAACTATGCGACTGACCGACGAACAGATCGACAAGCTGGCCGGCAAGCTCGTGCATTCGAGCCAGAACGTCTTCCGGGTCGCCGAGAAGATGTTCGGCGTTGAAGTCGAGGACGAAGTGTTCGACCAGCTTCAGAAAGTCGGCAAAATCTTCAAGTGCGAGCAGTGCGACCAATGGTTGCCTATCGCCGACCTGGAAAAGAACTTCGACGAACTTTGCAAGGAATGTGCCGGCGCATGAGCGACGATCAAGTACCACCCGAGCCTGAAGACGCGATCGGCAAGCTGCTCTGGGCCTTAGAGCAACGTGTCATCCCAGTTTTGAAGCAAATGCCTAAGCCGAAGGTCGGGCAATGGGACAGCGAACGAGTCTACATGGACTTGGAAGTGCTTGTCGCCGCCATCCGAGCACCTAAGACGGAGTCCGAGCTTCAAACCGAAATCTTCAACTGCTTCGTGTCCATCGACAGGCTTCACGACGCTGAAGACAACGGGATCGTGCCGGACGCCTTGTACATCGCTCAAGGCTGGCGTGCTCGAACGGATGGGCAACCACCGACGACGTACTGGTCGCCGCCGTTCGTCGGGCAGAGTGCCCTCGACCTGCATCTGACGAGTCTCGATCGCGCTGCGATGGTCGCGCTCAACAACAGCCAGAGCCTACCGAACGACCACGTCATCGCGGGTGCCGTCTTCCGACTGCCAGCGATCCCACACTCCATCTTCTCAACGCATCAATGATCCACATCACCGATTGCCCGCGAGACACCGACCCGGTTGTCGTGCGAACCACCATCGAGCGAATCTTGAGCCGCTGGCCGCCGCACGCAATGCAACCGCACTTCCCGGACATCATGGCGGCCCTGGCGGGCTGGAACCCGCTTACGCCAGGTGAATCGATGACGGTTCACCACGGCGGCAACGCCTACACGATCACGAGGAACAAATGAACTGGTCACTTGAACTGAAGAAGGGCGACCCGGTCATCGTGGACCTTGGGAGATCGATGCACAATTGCCCGCTCCGCGAGTACAAGATCGACAAGGTCACGCCGACGCAGTTCGTCATCGGCAACTGGCGATTCCGTCGCAGCGACGGCGTGATGATCGGCGAGCCTGGGATGAAGATCATCGAGCGGACGCAAGAGCGGCTCGACATCATCGAGCGGCACGAACTGGTCGGCTACATCGTCAACAACCCGAAACGGTTGTTCATGTGCAAGAACAAGACGCTACGAACGCTAGTCAAGCTGATGAAGGTGAAACACGTCACATGAGAAAGCACATCGGCGACGGACACGTATTCGGGCCGGACCTTAAAGGCGTCTACCGCACGGTCACACGGTTCTTCCTACGGCCGGTGACGCTACTCGCCGACAACCCGACCCGCTCGGAGCGTCGCTGGGGATTGCAGCGAGTCCGGCAGGTGAAGAAGTGGTACACGATGCCGGATTGCGATGGCGTGCTCACAGCGGTCGGTCAGTATTGGCACACGTTCGCGTGGTCCAACTAATGAGAAAGCCGATCCCGATCCGCCGAACGAGTTGGCGTGAAGCTCTCAAGATGATCGACTCAGGCGCGGAGTTGCTCGTCTTGGAGAACGGCCACGCCGAGATCATCGAACACTGGACCGCCCACGGTGGCCGTCAGTCGTCGATCCCAATGTCGGGCGTCTCGTGGTATATTACGAAACGAAGCGTGGAGCTACTGAGAGATGCCCAAGCCAAAGAATCTGAGCGTAGACGAACTGCTGAGAAGGGCGTGCAACTACGCCGAGCAGGATCGTGTCGGGTTCCTAGCCGCTATGGAGCCGTGCAGAGGCGGCGGGGATGACGAACTGATCGCCGAAACGGAGCAGTTCATCAAGCAACTTCGTGCCTACCGACGCAAGCGGTGGGGAAAGTCAACGTCCGACACGCTCGACGAGAAGCTCGCGAGCATGGAAGCCAAACCGATCCAAGAAGTTTTGCGGGATACCCGCTTCAAGATGACTCGACCTTGGCCTAAGAAATGACCGAGCCGCCTAAGCCGTGGGGATGGATGGGCTCGACGAAAAGCGACCGACTCCATTGCTTCTACTTCGTGGAGTCGGCCGGCGATGGTTTCCAAACGGTCCGCTCGCTCTGCGGGCGTCTGACCTTCAAAGTCTCCGGTCCGTGGCAGTGGCAGGGATGGCCTAGCTGCAATGAGGACTGTCTGAGATGCCGCCGCCTCTTCATGGTTGGCAGTCGCGGCCTGCGGGCCTTGCTCGAAGCCGACGAGGCCGACACGACGCCGGCGGTCGCGGACCCGCCTCGGACCGGACTCCGCTGGTTTTGAATATCAGCAGCTTTGACGGTTGCCGTTTGTGAGCTATGGTTGAAGTATCGACCATTCCTCAGAGATAGCCCATGCCGTTCATCATTGCCAACTGCTTGATTCTTTGCAGCTACCGCATCTTGTTCCCAGGGTTCAGCCCTTGGCTAGTGGGAACACTCTGCCTCACGATCGAGGCCATACGGTTTGTGCGCTCGGCACGCATATTGCAAGAGCACCGCTTCGCCACAAAAGCATAGGCGAGCAGTAGCACGACAGATTGGCATAGTAGAGATTGGCGTTGCGGACTTACGCCAAACTAGCCCAAATTCATTATGGGCTGGCCGAAACTTAGGCTAATGTCGATCCCGTTATCGAGAGCGTCCGCTATCTACCAATCAGAGGGACACATGCCTCCGGCCTCGGGCTCAGAGAATCCGGTCACACTTCGCGGTCGTGACAGTACGACCGGCGTATCCATCGCGGTGTGCGTATCTAGAATGCACATCGGTGAACCTGCCGATAAGCTCGTCCCGATCGTGATGTATGTGGAATCGGTACCATGTTGCGGGGTACCGGACGCCGACAAGATTCTCGGAACGGTCATTGTTGACGAAGAGCACTTCGTTGACAAGCTGTGCCGGCTGTTTCCAGACAGCGGTCTGAGCCACATGGATTGCTCAGCACCGCCGGTGAACCGAAAGCTACGTGACAGTCTCACGATAGCTGTGGATGCGCTGCGAAGGCTCGGCGCAAGCCACGAATCACTTGAGCCGTTGGAGGCCGTCCTAAAGTCGTCGGGAGTTTGAATCACATCGGCAAGATGTAGCTTGGCGGCGCATCGTTGGCGAGTTCCAACTTCACGACAAGACACAACGCATCGAGATCGATTTCAATTTGCTCTTCACCATCGGTCATCAACGACAGCGAGCCTTGGCCGTCGCCGGGTGTTCCCAGTAGTTCGAGCAGATCGACTGCGTGAAGAGTAATGAGTTCTGTGCGGACGATCATCGGAAACTCCCGTTTTGAAGCTGTCATTGCCGTAATCAACTCTCCGTTATTTTTCCTACTGAGTCCAACCGGGAAAACCATGAAAACGCCGCTGAAAGAACCGGGCTCAGACGATGAAAAGCACAATCTTAGCAACTTAGTAGTGAGCCTCCACGACGCGCACGCTCGCATACTTTGGGCGAGCAGCGACCCTTGCAACGAGCGTGGCTGGGTCGGTCGGTGCTTTCGCGAGTTCTGGGTCGGAGACGATCACGCCACACAGAACGCCGCCATCGACGACTGCGTGATGCGGGGTCAGATCGTGGGCTACGTGGTCAACACGAGCTTCGGTCCGAACATGCCGGACGTGCTCTGGCGTGTGACGCTGATCCCCGCCGACACGTTCAAGGTCGGTGCGGTCGCCGCCCTGATACCCGGCCTGTCGTTCGTGTGCATAAGCTCGCGACTGCCGGCCATCTATGCCGAGATCACGACCGACGACAAGATTCTGTTGTCGTTGCTCTGCGCCGACCACACGCTGCGAGAGATCGCAGAAAAGATGTTCTTGTCCGAGAGCGCCATCGACTCGAAGATCAAGAAACTAAAGGATAAGCTCGGTGCCCGCACGATAGGCGGGCTGGTGGGAGCCGCGATGGGTCAGTTCATCGCTTCACAGGAAGCATCCCAGATCGCGTCAGCGCGATGACCCAGGCTTTGACGTCTTCATCGTTGAGAAGCTGATTGATCGCGATCCGGTCGGCCTCATGGCCGCCGGGTGAAAGCATTTCGTCCACATGGACCGCGATCGAACCAAGTTTGACCAACAGGCCGAGCCCCGGCTTCAACGGGTCGGCGTCGGCGACCTGCTCGGCCGTGTCCTTGGCCACGGCCTGCCGCAGCTTCTTACTGCTCGTCCTCTTGAGGGATGCACGAGCCTTGTGCCCGTTCGCCCGAGGACTATGGCACGAGGCGTCATTACTCTGCGTGATTGTCTTCGCCGCGATCTCTTTGCGTCGCATAGGCTGCTGTCCGTCACATCTTCGTGATGATCGCATCGCCGCAGACGATGCTGGTGTCTTGGCTATTTAACGTCACGGCCCGCTCTGCGTTCAGAGGCCATGCGCACCTATGCCGGTTCCGTTGCCGTCTTGATCCGCCGAGGCTTTGCCGCTCGCCACGGCAGTTTGAACTCGCTCGACTCGCTCGGGACCGGTTCAATGTCCTCATCGCGGATGCAGAGCGGCTTGTTGACCATTCCCGCCCGGACAAGCCAGAGCGTGACGGAGCCGCTGATGGACAGCGACGCCTCTTCGTAGTCACCGCTCCAACCGTCGCCGCGAGAGCCTGAATGGTAGGTGCCGAGCCGCTTCACGGTCTGACCGACGATCAGTGCTAAGAAGGGCTCGACGTCGAACGTCGCCAGTTTCTTTTCCAGGCCGTCGTAGTAACCGACTTCGGCGAACTTCCGCACGCGAACAAGCTGGCCGATGCTAAGGGGTTTCATTTGCCCATTCCGGTTCGATGTACGGGCTCACTCGATAAGGCGAGCGAAGCGAGAAGTAGGTGCGGACCTGCGGCGGGTCCGTCGTCAGATCGACGTAGTGCTTCCAACCTGGGAGCTTGATGTTCCAGGCACGCATTTCGCGGCCGTCTACAAGCTCGTACTCCCAGCCGCTAGTAAGGGCAGTAATAACCACGGCCCACGCGGATGCCACGAAGAGCCAGAGTCGAATCGTACTCAGCCACGAAAGGGCGTTGATGCGACCGGCGATACCCAATTTTCGCTTGGGTCGCCATTTGGAGCGTTGCATTGTGCGTCGATTCGACGTTCGCATGGGGCAAGCCAGTGAATGGTGATGAGGCAATCTGTGCAGCCAACCGACGCTCTATGTTGAGCATCAGTTGTCTGGCCATAATCGCGATGACGTCGTGAGGCATGTTCAAACCTGGGTGATGATCGCTAACAGGCGTCTTCGCGATGCTTGGCACGTCGATACACGGAGAACTTGGCGTTTAGCTCATCCACGACGGAATAGGCGCGACGTCGGCGACGTGGACGGTTGGCCCCGCTCGGCCGGTCATCGTCATCTCGCGGCGGGTTGAGAGCTAAGGGCTCTCCGGTCGCGGTCGTCAGAGGCTTCGGCAGCGGCTTCTTACGGCGGATCAATTCTTGGGCGTAGAAAACTGCTCGACGCTTGGCATTGCAACCGGTCTCGAACTGCCCGCTCTTCATCGAGAGATGGTAGAGATCGAGCCACTCCACGTAGTGCCTTGCGAGGCGGATCGACACGGTCTCCCGAACCGGCCCATCGACCGGCGACTCGCGATAAGCGTCGATCAACTGTCGAGCTTCGTCCGACGTGTACTCGCCGCGAGCCCATCGCGGTCGGCATCCGGCCTTCGTACCGAACTCAGGTCCGCAGGCGATGAAGTACGGCTTGTACGAAACTGCCCAGTTCGGGTCGGGCACGATCTCGAAACCTCGGTACTCAAATCCGTTATCGTGCAGCATTGGCTTCCTTTTCCTTAGCCACGGCGGCTTCCTTCTCTTCCGTGGTCATCGAGCGGACGGTGACGTCACCGCGCGGCGTCGGAACGATCTGGCAGAACGCTTCGCCGGAATAGAAAATTTGCTCGCACCGATTCCGAGGCATACGGCACACGATCTTCAACGGCAGCGGGTCGCGGTCGAACTCGATGAGGATCGGTACGATCGCCGGTGAGTCACAGTAGGCGTTCTCCGGGAGCGGCTCGTAGTAGCGAGGCACTGGCAGCACGAGGCCGTTGAAGCCTCGCGGGAACACGACGTGGTGTTGCGTGAGGACCGAGTAGTGGTCCTCATCGATTCGTTCGACGAGATCGGGATCGTCACCGCCGGATACTTCCAACTCGCCGTCCCGGTTGCCGACGATCAACGTCAAGTACCGGTTCCAGCGGAGTTCGAGTCCGAGCCGCTGTGCGGCGATCGACGGCGGTCCGTCCCAGGTGCCGCCGCTGACCACACCGCGAAGTGCAGGTGGCATATAGATGGGCGACTGCGGCGGGAGAGCGTTCGATCCGGTGAGTCGGTATCGGCTTTCAAGCATAGGTAGGCTGCTGATGGTTGTAGAAAGCGACCCTGAAGTGATCGCCGACTTGCATTGAAGGTTGATTCGGGAAGGTACGGGTAGCCAATACCTGCCCGTCGATCCCTGAGAAGTCGAGGACGTAAGGCGCGACGCAATCTTCGATGATCTCGATCCTGATGATGTCGAGTTCGCACCGCTCGGTGATGACAAGGACGTTGGCGGTGCCCCTGATGCGGAACGTGTACGGCGGCTTATGCTTGATCTCGCCGTCCGGCAGCCAAGCAAGGCGGTGCCCGGAGCAGACGCCGTTGAGGATCGGCATTCGCTTGTGTGGGCAGACTCCGCACTTCGACTTAGCGAAGCCGAAGTCGCAATAGAGGCTCATCGTGGCGATGGCAAAGTGCTCATCTACCCACGGAGCGGGCGTGTCCCGTAGACACTGCCTCGGTTCGACGGTCATCTCAGCGCCCGTGTCCGAACTCAGTCGGCCGATCCGGGCGGGACCGTATTCGGAAAGCACGGCACAGTCGGCAGGCCCGTGCCGAGTATCGCGGTCGTGAAACCGGGAGTCGCAGTGATAGTGCGACGGTGTATTGTTGAAGTGGTCTGCGTCAACGTGCGGCTCACCGATGACTGGAATGCCGTTGGCACAAGGCACGAGGTACCACTGTCCAACGATCGGTGCTTCACCCGAGAGCAGCGGCGGTACGGCGATGTCGGCGGTGACTTGCATGGCGTGTCTATCACGCCTGCGGACACCAAACGGTTTTCAGATTATTCGTCGTGGTCGAATAGCTTGATACCGGCCGTCTCTTTGATCTTCAAGTCGATGTAACACTGGTGATCGATGACGCCACGGAAGTATTCGTCGTGCCCGACTGTGATGACGCCTTCCCAGTCCGAGGCGCTCAATTTCGGGAACGCCGAGGCCATGAACTTGGACAACCCAAGCGTAAGATCGCTGGCTGGGCCGACTGCGAAGCCAGTGGCCAAGTAAGTCTCACCGGTAGCGAAAGCGACCAGGATGTGACCGTCATCGACGACGGTCACGGAAGCGACCTTCAACCCCGTCTTCAGCATCGTGCGAAGATTACGCAACGATACTTCTGGGATACATGCTTCGACTTCCAAATCTACGCCGTTGAAGACGGGGATGTAGCTGTCGATGCCCTCTCGGGCAGCTTTCTTCATCGCACTTTCAATTTCAATCCGCATGGTGTCAGTCCAAAATACCTAAACCCGTTGATAGATGTGTCCTCCTTTTCGACCTTCTGTTCGACCTTCAGTTCGACCTTCAATTCAACACTATCATCTAGGGGTGTCAAAGCCAATGAAATGGTGCGGCATACCACGCGAATCCAGAAAATACTCTGACGAACTTACGCCACGAACGATTATTCCGTTTTTGCGGGCGAGGCGTCGTCAGAATCATTTCATTTGCACAATTTGACAAACGGACAAAGCCGATGTAATGTTATGGGTAGACAGAAACAGCGGCATGAACCACGGACGTTCCATGAAGAAATTTATCTCGTACTACCGAGTCAGCACGAAGAAACAAGGACAATCCGGCCTCGGTCTGGACGCACAGAAGAAGACGGTCGGCGACTACTCGGCACACAACGATGGGAAGATCATCGCCGAGTATATCGAAGTCGAGACCGGTAAGCGATCCGATCGCGTCGAGCTTCAGAAGGCGTTGGCCCATGCAAAGCTGGCCAAGGCCACGCTCGTAGTCGCCAAGCTCGATCGACTGTCCCGAAACATGGAGTTCACGGCCGCACTGATGAACAGCGGCGTCGATTTCGTCTGCTGTGACAATCCACACGCCACCCGTCTCACGATCCATATCCTCGCGGCCGTGGCCGAGAACGAGGCCACGATGACGAGCCGCCGCACCAAGGACGCCCTGGCGGTTGCTAAGAAGAATGGAACGCTGCTCGGTTCCGCCCGCCCGGACCACTGGAAGGGGCGAGAGGGTAAGCGAGGCTGGAAGAAAGGCGCGAAGAACTCGGCCATCGTCCGTAGCCAACGGGCGCTGTCGGCATATTCGTTCCTCATTCCGAAGATCAGGGAGTGGCACGCGGCCGGTGACACTCTACCCGTCATCGCAAAGAAGCTGAACGACGAAGATCACCAGACGACGGCCGGTAAGCCGTTCACTTCGGTTGCCGTTTGGCGGATTCTCAAGCGATACGACGAGAGTGTCGCTTAGGCGTCATTTATTTTGGTTTGACTTAGGTCGAAGCTGGTGTAAGATTGGTATGTAGCCAATCACACCAGCTTCGTCGAGTCACACCATGAACACCGTCTACAAGATCAACGTCCTGCACATGGACCTGCTCGCCGAGCAGATCGCCAAGCTGAATAAGAAGGCGTTGAAGCTGAAGGTCGCCCAGGCCATCTTGACGGTCCACGGTGAAGAGACCAAGACGTTCAAGAACGAACTCACGGGCTTCGAGTTCACCAAGACGTTCAAGCTCGTCTCGGTCGAAGGCCGGACGCCGATGCTCGACGGCTGGAAGCTCGTCGGTGTCATCGAGCCGCAGGCCAGCGGCGAGAACCTCATCTCGTGCGTCCCCGGCGAGACCGTCCCGGTCGAGTACCGCACCGCCGGCACGCACTGCGACCACTGCTCGTCGCAACGACGCCGCAACGAAGTCTTCGTGCTCCGTCACGAGGACGGCCACCATAAGCAGGTCGGTCGCAACTGCCTCTCGGACTTCCTCGGCGGCCAGTCGCCGGAAGGCGTTCTCAGTTATGCCTCGTGGGGCTTTGAAGTCACGTCGCTGTTGTCATCAGCAGAATCCGAGTTCGAGGGCTTCGGTGGCTCGGGCGGCGGTGAGACCGGCTTCAACCTCGACGAGTTCCTGAAGATGACGTCGGCCGTGATCCGCAAGTGCGGATGGGTCAGTCGGACGGCCGCCGGCGACCAGGGCGGTGCTACGGTGACAACCGTGACGTGGCTACTCGGCCGTAGCTTCAACGATCAAGACAAGCTCGACAAGCAGCACTTCATCGAGCAGCACAAGCTCGTGCTCGAACCTCGCGATGAGAAGCTCGCCACGGACGCACTCGCGTGGGGCGTCGCGCTGCCGACTGATGACGGCGACTACCTCTACAACCTCGGCGTGGCTTGCCGCCTCGGATTCGTCCGCTTCAAGACGGCCGGGTTGGTGGCCAGTTTGATCTCGGCCTACCAACGCCACATGGAGCGTGAGGAAGAACTGAATATGAAGCGTGCCCAGGCCGCCGCTAAGGTCCGCGTGCATCTTGGCGTCGTCGGCGAGCGGATGGGCTTCGCCCAGTTGACGATCAAGGGCGTCAAGAGCTTCGACAGCGAGTTCGGCGTCCGCACGATGATCCGCTTCGAGGACGCCGGCGGCTCCGTGCTCGTGTGGTGGAAGAGCGGCGACACGGAGTGGGAGAAGGATCAAGTCATCGACATCACCGGCACCGTGAAGAAACACGACGACTACCAAGGCGTTCCGCAAACCCTTCTGCAACGAGTGGTCGAGGGACTCCCGAAGCCGAAGAAGACCCGAAAGAAGAAAGCAGCATGAGAGCCTACTTAGACACTGAGCACACGCAACTGTTCCGACGCCCGCTCACACTGGCGTCGATCGGGATCACGAGAGAAGACGGGCAAGAACTGTACCTCGTCTCGAACGGCGTGCGAAAGAAGCACATGGGACCGTGGTTTAAGAAGAACGTCTGGCCGCACATCGTTGACGCCGAGAAGACTTGCTTCACAGTCATCGGGATGCAAGTGAAACGATTCATGCGGCCGGTCACTGAAGTCATCGTTCGCGGTGGTAAGAACGACTTCGCGATACTCGAAGCACTGCTCGGTGAGTTCTGGTTCGCCAAAATCGACTTAGAGAAGCCGTTGCAAGCGATTCGTAAAAAGCTCCCGCCTCGCAACGCGCGGCACCACGCACTCGAAGACGCCCGGCACCTACGGACGTTGCACAACATTCTTCAGAAAGAGACGGTTGATGTCGATCAACTTGTGGCGGTACGTTAGATACACCGACGACGGGTGCGCGGTCTACCAATGCCTGAAGTGCAGCGGTAAGTGGGAAGCCAGAGACCTACCCGGCTGGACCGACCGTGACAGCGGCGTCTACACGCCGGTCTGGAAGTTCTGCCCACTCTGCGGCACCCAGTGGGAAGGTGCTCGGACCACCGATCCGACTCGGTCCGAGGATCAGCAGGTAGGTCCGCGACGTGCGAGGATCGACAACGCGATCGAGGCCCGCGACTGGGAACTGCGGTACCGCCGGCCAGAGCCGATGTTCTACTGGCTTATCGAAGAGCGGGTGCAGTGGCTCAAGTTCAACCCGGCCGATCCGAACAAAGCGTGGACGCCGGCGTTCTACATCGAAGGTCTGAAGAGGACCGCCGCCGAAGTCCTCGCCGCTCAGCGAGCCCACCTAACGGCCGTGGAGACCCAGCACGCACCACGATGGGACGACGAAGTCGATCAGACCGGCTGGGCCAAGGACTTCGTCTTCGAGACCCGCGTGCGAAAGATCACGAAGGCCGAGTGGGACGCCAAGTACGCCCGAGTGGGAATTTCTTCTCGCTAGCCGCTTGCATTTCACCAGCTTTGACATAGTATTGAGTTGAGGCAACTACTTCAACGCGAGATCACCATGACCGCCACCACGACCTATCAGCCGCTCTCAAAGGGCGAACTCCGACTTCTCCGCACCACGACTAAGGTCTCGTTCGCTCGCAACGAGAACTTTTCGTGCATGACGACGACGCACAAGCGTGTGAACCTCGTCAACCCGGCGGACGACGAAGTCCGCACGCAGATCGACGTCGAGTCGGTTGTCCGCTCGACCCGCACGCATCTCGACGAGAACCGCCCGGAGTCTCTCGCTAAGGCCCGCTGCCACGAGTTGATCTGGGTGGACTGCGGCGAAGTCGGGACGCAGTGGCGGACGATCACGGCGTTCCTCAAGCCGGGCGACATGCTGAAGCTGCACTGGGGTCGGGACTACGACACGAACGGGAACATGGACGAACACAAGCTCCACGGCGATCGCCTCTCGCTCCACATCACGCGAGGCGAAAAGAAGTTCTGTTTCGTCATCAGCAGTGGGTGCCAATACGACAACTCGGCCCGGATGATTAAGGTCTAACCATGAAAACCGGAACACGAGTCGGTGCCGGACGTTGGCCGAACTCCGCATCACACCCGGACACCTGGGAACGGCCGCTCGGCGGAACTGTGCTGGAAATGGATGATCCGCGAGCCTGGGCGGGGACGATCGCGTTCTCAACCGAGACGCCCGATCCCGATGCCGTCGCCTGCCATGTGCAATGGTGCAAGTCTCAGGGCTTGCTCGATGGGAAAATCCCGGTACTTTGGGACTTCGGCAAAGTATTCTGGGAGTCTACCGACTCACTCGTGCCGTACATTGAAGACTGCGCCCGGTGGCGCGTCGCCCGACGATTTCAACGACGAAAGATCGCAGTATGAAACAGATGACCTTGCCGGACTTCCTCACCGAAGACCAGATCAAAGAAGCGATCGAGATTTACAAGACGGCAGCGCCGGGCACGTTCGCCACGCTGGTCGCCGAGAAGATCATCACGCCCAACATGGCCGAGATCGATCGCAAGCTCGGGCAGGCAAACGACGCCAAGTACCTCGCGTATGCGTGCGAGTACGTGTTCAATCAGATGGAACTTAAATGACGCCTGAACAGCTTGACCATCTAGGGTCGGTGAATCGCCAGATCATGGAGATGGTCAACGAGCACTCGCCGATCGTCCGCAAGCTGCGGATAAGCGACGTCTCGAACTCGTGGTACGTCTCGATCGAGGCTGACGAGAAGGTCGTAGCCTGCGTCGAGGTTCACCGGGTGAGTTGGTATCAGGCCGAGATCAGACATCTCGTCGTGTTGCCGGACTACCGACGCCACGGCCTGGGCAGCGACGTTCTCGCTAAAGCGTGCTCCGAGGCACGCGAGGCCGGCCTGAAGGTTGCACAATGCACGATCCGAACCGATAACTACCCGTCACTGAGCTTATTCGCTCTTGACGGCTTCACGTCCACGTTGCAGTTCCAAGGTCTGAGCGGGAATACGGTGAGCCTTTGGCAAAAACTGCTGTGAGCACATACACGGCCTTTTATCAGGACGACCACCGCTGTATCGTTTACCGACGCAAGCCTAACGACGGCACGCTGGACAAGCTGCCACAACAGGCCGTGCCGGCCGAGGACGAGCGGAGTACATACTTTCGGACCGATGGCGGCGACAAGTTCGAGTGGGCACTGTTCAAGACGAATCTAGGTCAGTTGATCGTCGTGCAGAAGGACTGATTTCAACGGACGACTCTTAGAAGGGAATCGATATGGCAAAGAAGCCGACGACTATGGTACCGACCATCACGCGAGAAGATCACGACTGGGGCGTGCGTCTACTGCTGCGACCGTTCCCGGACGCTCACTACGCGGGGATGGAGATCAGCGTGGAGATCACGCTGCCGCGATCGGGACGAGGCGCAGAGATGCGCACTCGCTTCACCGGAGTACCGGTGTCCAATCCGCTGAGAGCGTCGGACGTCGTCGTCTGGGCGTCGCAACTGAACGCGATCCAGTCCGAGGCACGCAAGATTGCGACCGAGATGAAAGAGCCTAAGCCGAAGGCCAAGGCCACGCCTAAGAAGAAGGCGAAGAGTTAGCGATCAGCTTCAAGAGCAGATCGCGAGTGTCGCTCGAATAGATTGCCTTCGGCGAGCTTAAAGGCCACCGCACCGAGTATTGGTACTCGACCGGTGATTCAGGGTTGAAGCGCGCGTGCTTAGTGATGATCTTCAATGCTTCCGACTCCGTCATCTTCGGAGTCGAAGACTTCGGATCGGTTGGAGTTGCACTCCGGGCATCGCACCGTTTCTTGCTTGGCATACGTGGCGGTCCACTTGAAGGTGCAGACGAGGCACCGCAGGATGTGAGAGAGCAGCGTCATTAGCCATGCTTCCGAATGGCGGCCGACACTTCCAGCACGACGCAAAATTCTTTGTCGTAAATCGACTCGACGTTCTGAAAGAAGTGGCAGTGCAGCAGGAAATCGTTCAGCCACACGCGAGCGCCTTGCCAGATCGGTTCCTCGACCTTGCCGATCGGTAGCTCGTAAGTCGTCAAGATGCCCTTCGGCCCGAGCCGTGATACGAGATCGTCGCCAAGTCGCTCGGCCATTCCGATGAGCCGGCCTTCCAAGAACTCGTAAGGATCGACGGACTCGTAGAATCCATCGGCTTGGTAGATCGTCGTAACCAACTCTTTGTGGCCATCACCGAAGTTCAGCGTACAGCCCTCGCCGTTCACTTCGATCACTGAACGCTGAATCCGGCCACCGAGCTTCCGGTCGATGATCGGCGCGGCGTGCGTCGCCCAGAACTTCGGCAGATACGGAATCATCTTGCCGCTCGGCTGCGGCCACGCCTTGGTCATCGACGTCGGGCGCGCCATAAAGGCGGCGGCCGAGGCCGTGGTGCAGCAGGCGGGAGCGAAGGCGGCAGCGGTCTTCAACAGGTCACGGCGGTTCATTGGCTATCCGAGTAGTCGTCGATCATGGCTTGGTAGAGATTACGATGCTTCCGTTCGAGCGGGATCGTGAGACCCTGCTTCAGCATCCATGCCTCGGCGTCGTGAACGATCGAGCCGGGCTCTGCACCGTTCGGGCTGATGTGCGGAGTGATCGGCTCGCCGCCGAGCACACGTTGCTTCCACTCAGGCCAGCACGAGACACGCTGGCGGACTTCGGCCATGAAGGCGTCGAACTTGTCCTGCGGCGGCTGTGGGTTGACGGGCTCGACGGGTGCTTTGAGTTCGAGATCGCGAACGATCTTCTCGCACAGCCTCACTTCAGGCTGGAAGAGGACGTCACAACGCGCGGCGATCGCCAGCACGAGTTGTGCGTTCTCGGAACTGAGGATCACGATCGTCGAGCCGTCGATGTCGGTGCTTGCCATAGTCTTTGTATGAAACGAGCCGGGCAGCCCGACTGCGGGCCGCCCGGCTCTCGTTGTTTAACGGTGGAACCAGCACGGGCACTTTTGCTCCGTGACGAAATCGGCACAGACGAGGACGCCGTGTTGGTCACAGTAGTCGGCCCGGTCGTTGAAGTAACCGCCGGCGGTGTACGCGCCACAGCCGACAGTGCCGCTGAAGTAGTACGACTGGTCGAGGCGGGCGATGCCCGTCGCGAAGTCGCCCAACTCCGATGAGACGGCGTTGCGAACTGCGGTGAGGCCGGCGAGGACGCCGAGAATCAGGATCGAAGCCACCAAGACGATCTCGGCGGTGACGAGGACTCCCGACTGGTCGCGCCAGAGACGCTTGAGCATGGGTATCTTTCTGAAAGGGACACTAAGCGGACCAGGGTGACTTGTGAGTCGCGACCCTGGTCCGCTTCAAACTCGTTTGTTGGGTACATGCCTAGCAGTGCCGGTACCTAAGCGAACCCGGACGGATACCTTCGCGTGAGGAACGCGAAGGACAAATTTCCTATCGTTTGTACGATTGCCCGAGGACGCTCCGTGAGGATGCGCACCCAGGCGGCGAGAGTTTCATGGAGCAGGATCAGCATCAGGAACCAAACGATTCCGAGCGACCACGTCAGCCAGCGTCGAATCTTCCAAGGGATCATCGCGGCCCTCCGGGGCTGTAGGCGATCACCAACGCCGAGATGATGAGCACGGCGAAGAGCAGCACGAGGACCGAGAAGGTCTTAACGCCCCGAGCCACCGTCGCCGGCCGATCCGCAAAGGTCGCCTTCAACTCCGTGTAGAGCTTCAGGCGTCGAGCCGGTTCAGTCTTCGGTTCCGACTGGCCCGGATCGTAGAGCTTCAGCTTCGACCGATTGTTCTCGTTCGGGTTGAACAGGAACGGGTCCACGTACCGGTCGGGATCGAAGAGCTTGAGCATGGTTGTGAATCTTGGTGATGACGAGGGAACCGAGCGCGGCGACGCCGGTGGCACCGCCGATAAGGGCAAGTTCGATCACGCCTCCGCAGAGGCCACAGGCGATGAGCATGACTACATCTCGAATTGAAACTCGGAGAACGTGCCGTGGTTCATGCGACGTTCGGTGAGGCGGTCAGCAATGAACTTGTGCGACTGTCGGACCCAGCGAGCGTCGGCCAGGGCGTGGTGCTCGTTGCCGACCTGCCGTGGCGGCTCGATGCCGAGTTGATCGATGACTTGCTTCAGGTCACGGCAATACTTCGGATACTTGCTCGGCAGGTCCATCATCGTGCCGAACAGTTGGCACAAGGCGATCCAGTCGTAGTCGGCATAGTACGCCCAGAACTGCGGGTTCGGATCGTCCCAGAAGAACCCTTGGATGCGGGCCTTCATCTGCGCCCGCGTGTAGCGAGGCACGTCGATCTCTTTCGGCAGGTGGACGAGCACGTTGTCTCGCACCCAGTCGCTCGCCTTGCTGGCGTCGAACTCGCTTGAGATCAGGTAGAGTTCGTCGCCGTCTTCGCGAGAGAAGCCGATCGAGATCAGGTCGATCGTCTTGCCGTCTTCAATGAACTCGGTGTCAAAGAACGTCTTCATGCCTTAACCTGCATCGCGTAGGAAGTCCAAGACGGCTTGGTCGAGCACCTTGGCTCGCTCGGTGAATACCTTGTCGCCCTTGTGTTTCTCTTTGAAGGCCACGCACTCAGGGTCGAGTGGCCGGCGACCGCCTTGCAGCATCGCCGTGTAGATCGCGGTCGGCTCCGGGAGCAACTTCGTGCTGACCGTGTACATCCCCGCCGGGATGTACCCGTCGAGAGCGAGCACGTCGAAGATCAGTCCCATGTCCTTCGAGCGTTTGCCTCGACGGAGATCGCTTGCTCGGCGATCCCATCCGAAGCCGCCGCTCACGGCTTGAACTCGGTAGTCCACGCCGCAGTTGGGCGTCACGCCGGCGACTTCCATGAAGTCGAACTCAAAGCCGAACACTTTCTCGACGAAGGCGTTGAGAGCCAAGTAGTGGACCCGGAAGACCGGGAGCCGCACCATTTCGAGAACAGGCTTCGGATCGGTCGGCATCTGACGCGCCGGCTTAGGCTTGGGCGTGAAGTCGCGGTCGATCAGCATTGGTGCGGGTACCGGTGAGTCTTCGGGTGATCGACACATACCGTGGCGTCCACGGGTTCAATCTCGTTCCGCAGGTTGATCGCACGGACCGTTTGCGACTTCAGGTTGAAGCACGGTGCGGTGCCGTGGTCAGTGTTGACTACGACACCTTGTCCGAACTTGTCGATCAAGGCGTACACGTACCCGTCGTAGAGAAACGTGGCGGCCTTGCGAAGCTGTGGCTCGGCCCGGTCATCGCGAAGCTGCTCGACGAATTGCCCGAGCGTCGGGAGCGCCGGTCGCTTCGGCTCGTTGTTGAACTTGAGTTGCACAGTGATGTACCTTCGACTAGCCTGTAAAGGACTGCCCGAACGCTCGGGTAATCACTTCTTTAGAGGATCAGCTATGTATCGTTTCGAGCTAGGCTCAACGCGCGTCGAGTGCGACACGTTCGAGGAACTACAGTCGGCACTCGGTAAGCCTGCGAAGACCGCGAGTGCCACTGCTGTGGCGACCGCACCTGCGAAGACCAAGACGGGTAAGCCCGATGGTCGAGGCAAGGCTGCCAAGGCTTTGTGGGCCAAGGCACGGAAGCTCGCGAAAGAGAAGGGCATCCCGGTGAAGGAAGCTCGGTCTCTGATCGCTAAGCAAAGGGCGTGAGTCGCGGGCGGTTGTGGCGTGCCAACACCGCCCACGCGACTCTTTTATTCGGTGGAGTCGGCCGGCTGCGAGGCGTCAAGGACGACGTCTTTTGCGGCGGCCGGCAGCGGCTCGAACGTGAAACTGTTCGGAGCCTCGGCGTCTTGCTCGAACGACATGATGTTGAATCGTTCGGTGTCGAGCTTCATCGCCATTCCTTCGACGTGCGGATTCTGCCGCATGTACTCGATCGCGACGGCCACTTCAGGCCGGTCGTACAACCGCGTGTTCACGAAGGGCTTCATTGCCGTGAAAGGGCCGGCGTCGCGCTTGTAAAGGATTCGGTACTGGCGGGGCATCGTTGATCTCGCAGTGGGGTGATGTCTGAGAAGTACCACGATGAAACCCGCGATCTGGTTTTCAGAATTTTATGCGGTACCGGTCTTCGACCAGTGGCGCACCTATGATGTGCCGCTTGAGTGTGCCTTCGTCTACCATCCACTCCATAAAGTCCAGCACGGGCTGTAGCAGGGCTCGCCGCTCTGAGTGCGATACGAAGCCATACGACGCTGCCAGTTCGTCGCGGGCGGTCTTGGCGTCGTCCAGCGATGGATACACGGTCGGCAGTCGGATAGAGCCGAACCAGACCTGGAAGCCGCCGCCAAAGGCGCGGATGTTTTCACCACGGTGGTTCCGCGCGTTGTCGCGACTGGTTCCCGGCCGCAGGTTGATACGCCTGTTGTCGAGTCCCCAGCCGTTGTGGTGATCGACGATAAGTTCGGTCAGATCGTGGCCAGCGTGTTCGAGTACGGCGCGGTGCAGCGACCGAGTCGTGCCGCGTCCAATTGCATACCCGGTCCCGGCTCGCGTCTTGTTGTGACGCTCGGGCGGCCGGCAGTTTACATAGGCCCAACTGAGTTCAGAAACCCAGTGATAGTCCGCGTCGTCAACGAGAGTGAACCTGCCGCGTGAGTTCCGGCCGCTTATAGGAATGATTCTCATTCCGTTATCACGTCGAAACGAGTCTATTGGTTTTAGAACGTCGTTTGACGCGGGTTGTACTATTTCTATCAATTTTGCCGCGTGTCTTAAACATCGGCCGCCGAGTTGAGTATGCTGTAAGTACCCAGAAGTTAGGTAACAAGATGAACCGCGTTGACGATCCCGCCGACCCGCAGCGATGCCAAGGCCGAGCGCCGGACGGCCAGTGCATGAACCGAGCCGAACTCGGCTCGACGTACTGCAAGGTCCACAACGGCGGTTCAAATATGGCCAAGGTCGAAGACCTGCGGCTGTACCATCTGACGGATGCACGTAATCGGCAACGGCTGGCCGAACTGTCTGAACAAGACCCTCTCTCCGCTCTGAATGAACTAATCGCGATCGCTCGCCGGCTGGTCGAGCGTCGTGTCAATATCACAGAGCAGGACGCCGATCTCCTACTTGCATTCCGTGACTTGCTCACGCTCCAACTCACCGTGGCGCGTCTCGTAACATCAGCCCATAAGATTGAGCAAAACCTTGACACCTTGCTGGGTAAACCGGACCTGATCCGGTACGGCCAGCACATCATTCAGATCGTGATCGATGAACTAAAAGGCATCGTCAACTACGGCGAAGTCGTCCAGCGAATCGCGGGACAGACGATCGAAGCCATCACGGTGGCCAACAATCACGCCACGCCCGCTCTCGTGAACGTGCCGTCGCTCGTCGGAAGAATCAAGCGTGAAGCCGGAACCTTCCTGATCGAGAGCATTGAAGATCAGCTTCGCATCGCGGAGATGGTCAAGCACGAGAGACTGAAGTCGCTCAACGAAGACATCGCCCTTCAGATCATCCTGATCGAGCGACGTTGGAACATGGTCAAGTCCGACATGGACTTGATCGCGGCTTCCGCCCCGCTGTGCCTCGCGATGAAGACCTTGGAAAAGCAAATCAAGGCCGCTCACGAGATCGAACAAAAGATGGGCAACCTGCTCACGGTCGAGTCGATCCAACGACTCGGTCAAGCTGTGAGCCAGATCATCGCTGATGAACTCTCTCTGGCCGACGTGCCGGAACATGAGAAACTCACTGATCGAATCGTGGAGAAGATCATCTCCACGCCCTACGACAGATCACGACGCCGCCTCGCGGCATAGGACACCATGCTCGGAAACACGCATTCGCATAAGAAAGTGGAGCAGTCGAAGCCGACCGCTCCACAAGTTGTCGTCGCCTTGAAGGCCGGTCTTCATCCGGCAAGCAAGACGGTCGCGACGTTGGCCACGAGCCACACCAAGAAACCTTCCTGATCGAATCAGTCGATCAGCGGGCCGCCTTTACGGTTGCCCTTCATTCACTCGCCCACGGCGGGTTGAGTTGGACCGACGCTCTGCGTTGGTCTTCGTATTACACCGATCGGGCCTCTCGAAGAAGCCTTCTCTCGATCGGTCTTTAGGGCGGGATGGAGCAGCCCGGATAGCTCGTCGGGCTCATAACCCGAAGGTCGCAGGTTCAAATCCTGCTCCCGCCCCCTGGAAGAGTCATGCGAATCATCAAAGGCCAAGCAGTGCAATGCGACAGTCCTGATGCCATGACGCTTCCCGCGCGATCACCAACACCCCGCTCGGGATAGTATCCCGAGACCATGACGCACTCGGCCACGGTGAGGCCAACAGCTTGCTCAGCCAAGAGTGAGTGCGTCCCTCTAACAACACGCTCGCCTCACCGCTCTCGCGACTGGTCAAGTGCCACCGCGATGACGTGAATCAACGGCGAGTCCTGCTCGCGTAGCTCAACTGGCAGAGCAGCGGTTTTGTAAACCGCAGGTTGTGGGTTCGATTCCCTCCGTTAGCTCTTTCATCTTCGCTCTTCGCTGAGGTTCCTTTGGTCACGCTCCCGGTCTGGTGTGCTTGCGGCAATCTTGTGAACTACCCCAGCGGCACTCGCTGCGAGGACTGCTACGTGGATCACCACGAGCGGTACGACGGTCGTTCGCACCACGTCCAAGTCGCCACGCTCTCGGTCGAGCAAGAGGCTGAGATCGAGCGTCGATCTGCCCAAGTCAGTGCAATCTTCGCGAAGGCGTCTCATGTTCAACCGCAAGCCGATCCGCGACCCGTCAGTCATCCAGGCGGGTGACATCATCGGGTTCACCGGTGACAACTGGGTTAGCTGGGGCATCAACCTCGCGACTTACGGAATCCCGTGGTGGTCCATCAGCCACGTCGGGATTATGGGTGAGCATGATGGTCGCCTTCTACTCTTCGAGTCCACGACCCTGGATGACGAACCCTGCGAAATCGCCGGTAAGGTCTTCAGTGGCTCCCAAGCGCACGACCTTGGTACCCGACTCAAGGGCTATCGAGGCAAAGTTTGGCATTATCCCTTATACCGGCCCCTCTTCGACCACGAACGAACACGGCTGACTGACTTCCTGCACGCCACGCTAGGTCTGCCCTACGACACGATCGGAGCCTTCCGATCCGGCGGACACGCCTTCAACTGGATCGAGTCGCATCTTCAGAACGAAGACCTGCACTCTCTCTTCTGCTCGGAATGGTGCGCTGCGGCGCACGCCGACATCGGCCTGTTCCAAACCGACAGCGGCTCGCGCTGGAATCCTAACAAGTTCACACGGGCCGAGCGACGTTTGGGCATTCTCAAGAAACCGATGAGGCTCAAATGATTCGTCTCTTCCGACTTGCAATCGTCTACCTCGCGATCGCCTCGCTAGCCGTCACCGGCTGCAAGCCGAACGTCCCTGTCGTGATTCGCACGAAGGCCGTCCCGGTCTTCAAGGGCGAGTACCCGACAGTCAACCTGCCTCTCAGCCTGCGTCAGTCCAACTGGCTCGGTCCGATGGGACAAGGTAGTTGCGTCCACGCCACGATGACGAGCCTCTTCCGCTGGCAAGGCCAGATGAAGCTCGCCGAGTATTGGCGGACGCACAACGGTGATGGCGAGTGGGACGTCGATCTCGCAGCCAAGTTCGATCGAGCCGGCGTCAAGTACGCCTACACGTCGCAGAAGGGTGATGTGCGGTTCCTCGAATGGGCCTGCTCAACACGTCGAGGCTGCGGCGTCACCGTGATGGGCGGCCGACACATGGTCGCCCTGGTTCACTTCGACGCGAAGTGGGCCGGCATTCTCGACAACAACCAGACCCAGGGAATCATCTGGGTGCCGCGAGCGACGTTCGTTGCCGAATGGCTCAACAGTCATAGCTGGGCCGTCACGCCCGTCTATACGCCCGCACCGCCGCTGCCGCTGAACTAACACGTCCGAGCCGCGATGTCCGCGACTCCATTTTGAAAGAGGAACACGCATGTATCGATACCTTCTGTCCCTGTTGCTGCTCGTCAGCCTTTGCAGCACCGTCGTCGCTGGCGAAGGTTCGCCGACGATCCCCGACACACTCACGCTCGCCAACGGTATGAAGGCCGACGCCGCTTATGGCGTGGCCTACACCGAAGAGCGAGTCGTCGCCCTGCCGCAAGATCAGAACAAGTTCTACGTCACCGTCATGGGTTCGACGTCCGACTCGAAGTACCAATCGGTGCTTAGCTGGTTCAACAGCGTGCCCGAACTGAAGTCGATCAAGGCTCAGACGCACTTCAGCGCCGTCGAGACGACGAGTGCGATGTTCGCCGAGAGGTACCGAGCGACGGTGCCGAATACGCCCTGCATTCGCGTGCAGTCCAGCGACGGCACTGTGCTGTATCAGTCGAGCGGCGTCAACGTCCCGATGAGCGGTGAGTCACTGTCGAAGGCGATCAATACCGAGTGTCTGCGTCGGTGGCGGAATCGAAACAACGCCACGCCCGAGCCGGACCCGATCCCGGACACGAATCCGTCGCCGGACGTTTCGCCCGACCTGAATGCTCAACCCGACGTCGCTCCGGTCGATAACGGAAATTCACTGCTCAGCTACCTCGCCGCGATCGGTGGCGGGCTCTTCACCGGAGCGGGCGGCATGGGCGTTAAGAAGTACCGCGACAAGTACAAGCCGGGCGCGAAGTAAGTCGTCCCGGTTCCCGTCCGTTTCCATTTGATCCATCCGGGCCACAGGCCCATCACGTAACGAAGGTACTCCATGAACCCCGACACAATGACTCTCGTTCTCTCCGCTGTGATCGCCTTGGCTGGCGGCGCATACGGTGCCAAGTGGGCCTTCGGCAAAGACACCGAAGTCGAAGCCCGCCGGCGTGCGGCCTTCCAACTCGCCGGTACGTTGAAGGTCTACGGCCTCAACAAGATTCCGGCCTTCCTCGGTGACTATGCCGTGGGCGACTACTCCGGGATGTTCGAGCAGATTCACGATCTCGCCAAGCTCGCCCTGTCCGGCGACGACGCGATCCTGAAAGAGTTCGATCAAGTCTACGCCAATGTGCTCAACGCCAAGCTCGGCACACCGGAAGGTCGTGCGTTGCTCGCCGCCAAGCTCGCCGCCGCCACGCCCGTCGAACCGACCGTCCCGGTCGCCGATCTGAAGGCTCCGGTCTAACACGCTTCCGACCGTCTCGCGACGGTCGGTTGTCCAGCCCATTCAACCGAGTGGGCTCGATAACCGAAAAGGAAACCACCATGAAGCGACTCGTTCACTTCCTCGCTCTGTACGCCGCTCTGATCGCGATCGCCGCCCTCATCGGATGCGAGAAGCCCAAGCCGCCGGTGAAGCCTGCTCCGGTCAAGCCCGTCACGCAGCTAGTCGTCTACGACTTCCATGCGACTTGGTGTAACCCCTGCAAGATTCAAGCCCCGATCGTTGACGCCGTTGAAGACAGCGGTGTGAAAGTCGTTCGGGTGGACATCGACAAGCAGCCCGAGTTGGCCGCCAAGTACGGTGTCGAAAGCGTGCCCACCTACGTCATCGTGACGAGGGGTGTCGAGACCTTCAGGACGCAGAACGCCAACGTCCTCTACCGCAAACTGGTGCCGAGCAAACGATGGCAACGACTCTAAAAGACTTTGAAGCTGCGATGCGACTGGCTCAGACCCGAGTGGCCAACGCCACCGACGCCGAAGCCACGATGATCGACACGCTGTTCAAGAACCCAGTGCAGTTCGACGGGCGAGGCCGAGCGGTCAACGCTGTCGCCGCCTTCGAGCGACGTGTGCAACGCATCCACGTTCGTGCAACCGGTCGCAAGACGACCTGGGTGCCGATCGGTGTGATCGTCGCCTTCATCGTCCTGCACTGGTCCGAGATCATGGCCGCGCTGAAGGTGATCGTCTTTCTGTTCCGCCTGCGAAGGAAGTAACGATGGCCGTTCGCAACAAGCGCCCTTGCAACAACTGCCCACCGCCGACGTCGCAATTCATGGCTCCCAAAATCACACGACCGCCCGTTCCCACGCCCGAGCACGCCAGCGTGAAGTTCAACTTCGCGACCAGTGAGGAAGAGGGACTGAGGCTCTGGAAGCACGTCTTGTTCGGTACAAGCTCGTGCATCGGGATGATCGAGGGCTACACGCTCTTGGCCATGCCCGGAAACCCTCTCGAAGCTCTCGTGCAGATGCGCGATCGGCTCAACACCGTCATCCACCAAACAGAAGGCCGACTCGCCCATGTCGCTACTCTCGCTTCCGAAAAACAGCAACTACCCGCTGGTCAAGATCATGCTGGACCACCCGACCAAACAGTTGGAGTGGATGCTTGACGACACGCACAGCACTTTGGAAATCCCCGACGAACTCGCCGATGGGGAACTTTCCGCCGTGTTCGTCGCGCCCGATGGCGTGCATCTCAGCGAGACCATGATCCTCCGCGAGCGAACCGTCCATGAAGTCGAACTCGAAGTCGAGCCCGAACCCGTCAAACCTCGCGTCGAGACTCCCGTTGTCGAGCCCGCCGTCCGGCAGCTTCTCGATGCCGCCGTCCATGTCACCGATGTCGCTGCTGATGAAAAGCCTGCCGACGTTAAACCAGTCGGTGAAGCCGCCGTCGAACAAGCGCCCGTCACCAAAGCCGCCGTCGAAGTGACGCCGGCCGTCCGCAAATAAGCAGGTGCAGTCATGGTAATGGGACGACGAGCGTTGGCGTTGTACGACGGCCAGCCGAAACAACTCGACACCGCCAATGACACGATGCCGGCTCTTCCCGCTTACGTCGAAGGCCGCCAAGTGGTCTGCCGAAACGGAACGGGTGGCACGTTTGCAATCGGGTTGCCAGTCGCGATGACCAACGGTAGCGCAACCTTGCGTCAAGTCCTCTCATTGGCCAACCCGCCCGAGCGCCCGTTCGGCATCGTTACCGAGTCGGGCGGAATCTTAGCGTCCGGCACAGGTAACGTGCAGATTCGCGGCGTCGTCGAGTTGACCACGGGTCAATGGGACGCCGTGGTAACGAGCGGTAGCGGCGGCCTGATTGCGGGCAGCGTGTACTCATTCAACTCCAACAACTCCGGTAAGTTGTTCGCGGGCCTGCCGCCGACCGTCAGTGCCCAGTATGTCCGCATGGGAATCGCACTGAGTAGCACCAAGCTGCTCTTGCTGCCCCAGAAGAAAGTCATCGCCTCGATCTACTTGTAAGTGTTGGAGCCAAACAATGGCCACTCGAATCCCGCTGGTCATGGTTGACGGTCAAGTCCAACAGCTTCAGGCCGGCGACACGGTCGATAGTCCGATCAGTGAACTGGTCAAGTTCACGATGACTAACGCCAACGCCGGTGCATTGGTTTGCGGTACGCCGGTTTATGTGTCGAGTGCCGACCACATCGACAAGGGGCGAGCCGATTCCATCTCAACGTCCGAGTTGATCGGCCTGATGCTCAGTGCGAGTACGGCCAGCGGTGGTAATGGCATCGTCGTCTGCGACGGCGTTCTCACACTGACGACGACAGAGTGGAACGCGATCGTCGGCACCGCCGGTCTCGTGACGGCCTCAGTCTATTACCTTGACCCGACAACGGCCGGGAAGATGACGACTACCGCTCCTACGACTCCGGGGCAATGGATCGTCCGCGTCGGATACGCGATCAGTCTGACGCAGATGAACATCGAGTTGCAACCTCCGATCCAACTTTAAGGTAATCCAATGGCATTGAGAAAAGGACTTGTTTGGTCCGGTGGATACACCCGCCAACTACAAGCCGGTGACATCTGGGACCACCTTGCGACGTCCAAGATCAATGACAACGCGGGTGCGGCGGTCATTTGCAGCGTCGTCTATCCGAAGACCACGAGTGGCCACTTCGACTTAGCTCGGGCTGATGCTGCGGGCACCGCGAGTGTCTTCGGCCTTGTCTTCGACACGTCCATCGCCTCGGCCGGGACGGGCATCGTTCAAGTCGCTGGCAGATTCGAGGCGACTACCGGCCAGTGGGATGTAGTGACCGGACAGAGCGGCGGTCTGACTTCGGGCTCCGTCTACTATCTCGACCCGGCCACCGCCGGAAAGCTGACCACAACCAAGCCAACCACACCCGGTCAGTTCGTGGTTCAAGTCGGTATCGCTCTCAGCACGACCGAGCTTGCCATCTTGCTCCAACCACCAATCGCACTGTAAGGCGTCAACATGCCCGCTGCTCTACGACGCTTCCTCGGCCTTGGCACGGGAACATTCATCGACCTGCTGCAATCCTTCGGCAATGCGGACTACACACCGCAAGACGTCGGTTCATGCAAAGCAAACACCGGCAGCATCAACACAGGCGGCGCGGTGTACGCCTCGGCCGCCGGCGTCGTCACCAAGGGGATTGCCACGTCGGCCGCCGCAGCCACAGTCGTCGGCCTCGCTGGTACTACGTTGGGCACAAGCTCGCCCGGTCCGATGATCTTCCGAGGCATCTACGTCCAAGCGACGGCCCTTTGGGACTCTATCACCGGCCAGTCCGGCGGGCTGACACCCGGTTCTTGGTACTACCTCGACCCGACCACCGCACAACGACTCACAAAGACAGCGCCGTCTACAAGCGGCCAGTACGTCACCATCGTGGGCCTCGCCATCAGTAGCACCGAACTGCTGGTGCTCCCACAACCACCAAGAATCATTCCGTAAGGATAGCCACGATGTCCGTTATTCAAGTCTCGAAAGAGACGTCCGAACCTTCGCGATTCGCTCACGGTCACACAGTCGTGGGTACCACGGCCGTACCGCTGACAAGCCTTGGTCTGAAGTTCGACAAGGGGATTCTTGTTCGCACTCCCGGCAGCGAAGACCCGTCTGCGAACACCGCCTGTGTGTGGGTCGGCCGCAAAGGCGTGACGGCCGACAGTGATCCCGGTACCGGCGGCCTACCGATCCCGCCCGGCCAATCGGTTCTCATTCCGATCGACGATCCGACCGCGATCTACGTGATCTCGTCCGCCGTTGACCAAGATGTTGCCTGGATGGGGGTGTAAGCCATGAGCACCTTTTCCATGACAGGCGGTGGCGGTGGCGGTGGCGGTGGCGGCCCCGGCACTCCTGGTGCCGATGGCATCGGCACGAACTTCGACACCGTCAATGACAACGCCGGTGCCGTCGTAATCGGCACACCGATCTATGGCAAATCAAACGGCAAAGCCGACAAGGCTAAAGCCGACGCAGCGGGCACATCGCGTGTAACAGGTCTCGTGACCGACGTCACGGTGGCCACAGCCGGTGACATCGTCGGCCAATCCGCCGGCCAACTGTCGGCAACGACCGGCCAATGGGATGCAGTGACGGGACAGACCGGTGGCTTGACGCCGGGTTCCGTCTACTACCTCAGTGCGGCTACCGCCGGAATGCTCACGACGACAGCGCCCGTCACGGTGACGCAGTTCGTCGTCGAAGTCGGTGTCGCACTCACCGCCACGACGATGTTGCTCAGCATCAAGTCGCCGGTCCTTCTGTAACGCTTCTCGGCCGTCGCCGAATCCACATCGCGGTCGATCCGCCCAACACAACCAGGAACCACCATTACCATGTCGGTAATCGCATCCATCATCGCTAGCTCGGCCAGTATCGAAGACAACCACACGGGTCGCCCCGGCATCCGTGATCTGAAGGCCCTCCTGCAACAGATCGGTGACTTCGACGTTCCGACCAACTGTGCGGTACGGAACGAAGTGCAGTCGATCGCGATCCACGTCGCCACCGTCAGCGGCGGCAACTACACGCTGACGGTCACGCTGCGAAGCGGCCAGACCTTCACGACGGCGAACATCGCTCACGACGGCAACGCCGCCGCGATCCTCTCCGCGATCAACACGGCCGCCACGTCGGCTTCCATCACCGGTTGGACGAACGGCGACATCGCCGTCTCCGGTGGCCCGCTCACCACGACGCCGGTCGTGTTGACGTTCAGCGGCAACTCGGTCAAGGGTGCGAACCACGCTCTCACGACCATCAACGGTGCCGGCCTCACCGGCGGCGGTTCCGCCGGTGTGATCTCGGTCACGACGGCCGGTCAAGCCGAACGCACGGCCTGGGCTCTGCTCTTCGCCCTCGGCATTCTCGGCGGCACGATCCCCGACCAAGGCTCCGATCCTTCCAGCGTCACCGCTCGGTGTCCTCGCGGGAAGTATCCGTTCTCGATGGGCGAAGACACGATCCGTGCTCTCGTCCGCGAAGCCGCGATCGCCGATCTCAGCACGACGGCCGAAGCGACCCTGCTCACCAAGCTCGGCTACTAAGCCAAGCTCCCAAGTCTGCATCAACATCTAAGCCCAGGCCGGGCACATCCGGCCTGGGCTTCTTTAATGGGATCGCGCGGGAAGAACGCCACAACTTTAGTGCCGCTGGCACATCAAGCGAACCCGCTCCATGAAGCGATCCCAAATACACACGGCGCACAATGAGCGACAAACTAATCGACGATTTCCGGGAGTCCCTCGTGGACGGCCTGAAGAATCGGACGCTGACGAGTTGTTTCCGTTGGGCTGAACGCCGGCGAATCATCCAAGGGGTTGAGACGAACCAACCCGCCCCGTATTCGGCACGCCTCCACCCGTGGGTGGTCGCGATGCACGATTCCAAGGCGTCCTACAACTACGCGATGAAGGGTGCTCAGCTTGGTGTGACCGAGGTTGCGATCAACCGCGCCCTCTACATCATCGACAAGCTGAAACGAGACGTACTCTACGTTCTCCCCACGTCGCTGACAGCTTCCGACTTCAGCAAGGCTCGCTTCGGCGGTGCCCTCAGCTTGAGCCCGTACCTGAAGTCGCTGTTCACCGACACCAATGCGGTGAACTTGAAGCAAGCCGGATCGAACACGTTGTACATTCGCGGCTCGCGCGGCGACAGCAACCTCGTGTCGATTCCTGTGTCCGAACTACTTCTCGACGAAGTGGACCGGATGGAACAGAAGCAAGTGTGGCTCGCCTTAGAGCGGTTGTCTGGCAAGATCGAGAAGCACGTTTGGGGCATCTCGACGCCGACCATTCCGAACTTCGGTATCCACAAACTGTACATGGGCACGACGCAAGAACACTTCGTGTTCAAGTGTCCGTGCTGCTCGCGACTGACCGAGTTGGTCTGGCCCGAGTGCATCGAGATCATCGGCGAGCACGTCACGGACGTCCGCTGCAAAGAGTCATACCTGAAGTGCAAGGAATGTAAGGGCCGCCTCGATCAGCGAGACAAGCCGAACTTCCTCAAGAATGCCTACTGGGAAGCCTTCGACAAGAACGCCAACCCGGACGTGCGTGGCTTCTACATCAATCAGCTTTACAGCTTCACTATCAATCCTGGCGAACTCGTCGTCGCCCACTTCCGTGGCCTCGGCGATGAACTCGCTCAGAAAGAGTTCCACAACTCGAAGCTCGGTCTGCCCTTCATCGGTGACGGTGCGAAGGTAGACGACGTGATGCTCGATCGATCCGTCGCCGCTGGCGGCGGCTACATGATGAACGACTGCCGGCCGAGCCAAGCAGGTCGCATCATCACGATGGGTATCGATCGCGGGAAATGGAACTATGCCGAAGTGACCGAATGGTTCTTCGACAAGTGGGGCCTAGACCTGAACGTCGCCGCTCGCGGCAAGACGCTCTACGTGCATAAGTTCCTTGACGAAGACTTCGACAAGACGGTCGACAACCTGATGCGGGAGTGGCAAGTCCTCGCCTGCGTCGTGGATGCCGATCCAGGCCGAATGGAAGCTCGACGCTTCGCTCGTCGGTTCCCTGGTTACGTCTGGCTCTGCCAGTACCGCCGAGGAACGTCCGCCAAAGAAATCGCATTGAGCGAAGAGGAAGACGGTGCCCCCGTCGCGACCGTTGATCGGTCGAACTGGCTGAGTGCCTCACTCGGCCGTTTCAAGACCGACCCGACCCGCCTCTGGCTCCCGAGCGACATCCCGCTTGAGTACCGCGAGCACATGAAGGCTCTCACATCAACCTACGTTCGAGACGACGACGGCAACCCGGTTTTGGATTACGTGAAGACGGGTCCAGACCACTTTGCCCACGCTCGAACTTACAGCGAGATCGCGCTACCGCTTTGTGCGGCCCAGCAGACGAACTTGGACATCAAGAAATTTCTCTAGTCGGAGTTCGAGCCAATGGCACTGACACAAGTCGCTCCGACTCGGATTATCGATAGTCGGCACCCCAGCTTCATGGCCTCCATGAACGACTGGGAGAACTGGCGTCTCACGTATCAAGGTGGCGAAGACTTCAAGAACAAGTTTCTCGAACGCTTCAACAGCCGCGAAGACAACGAAGACTTCCAGACCCGCAAGCGGGTCACACCCGTGCCGGCCTTCGCTAAGTCCGCAGTCAACGACATTCGCAACAGCATCTTTCAACGGATGTGCGACGTCACGCGAACCGGTGGCAGCATTGCTTACCGTCAAGCCGTCGCCGGCCAGAACCTCGGGGTCGATCGTCGTGGAAACACGATGAGCGCCTTCCTCGGGATGAAGGTGCTCAGCGACCTGCTTGTGATGGGTCGATGCGGCATCTACGTGGACAACTCAGTGGTGGTCGGTGAATCGGTGGCCGACTCGATCGGTGCCCGTCCCTATCTCTACGCCTACCAAGTCGAAGACATCCTGTCGTTCACGAGTGCCAGCGCGGACAACCCGTCCGAGTTCCAAGCGTTGCTCGTCCGCGATTCCTGCATGGACTATGACCGCCGCACGATGCTGCCGATGCAAACCTTCCAACGGTTTCGTCTGCTGTGGCTCGAAGACGGCTACGTCATGCTTCAGTTCTTCAACGCCGCAGGCGAAGAGATCGACCGAGACGGCAACCCAGGCGGCCCGGTGCGACTCGAACTGAATCGCATCCCGTTCGTCATGCCAGACATCGGCGACAGCTTAATCAAAGACGTGTGGCGACACCAAGTCGCTCTGCTCAACCTCGCGTCTCGCGACGTGTGGTACGCCCTTCAGTCCAACTTCCCGTTCTACATCGAACAACGGGACATGCGGGCCATCGGGACGCACCTGAAGCAAGCGAGCACCGCAGACGGCACGGCGACCACCGGCGGTCAAGGTGCCGGCGAACAGAGCATCATGGTCGGTGCGGGTAATGGTCGTGCTTACGGTAAGGACATGGACGCCCCGGCGTTCATTAACCCGTCGCCCGAGCCGCTCCTAGCCTCCATCGGTCTCCAAGAGAAGCTCGAAGCCGACATCCGCAAGCTGGTCAACCTGTCCGTCCAATCGATCGCGACTCGCGGCTCCGCTGAGTCGAAGTCGCTCGACAACCAAGGGCTGGAAGCCGGCCTGTCCTACATCGGCTTGGTCCTCGCGAGTGCCGAGCAACAGATCGCTCAGTTCTGGGCGGCCTACGAAAACAAGAACGTCAAAGAACGCGAAGTGGCCACGGTCAAGTACCCGGACCGCTACTCGCTGAAGACCGACGCCGACCGTATCGAAGAGTGCGCCGCACTGGCCAAGCTCATCTACACGGTCCCAGGCCGCAAGGCCAAGATCGAGATCGCGAAGAACATCATCACCGTGCTGCTCAGCGGCAAGGTCGATGTCGGAACAATCGACAAGATTCATGCCGAGATCGACGGCTGTGATTACCTCACATCCGATCCCGACACGATCATCGCTGCGGTTGAAGCCGGACTTTGCGACGAGAAGACCGGGTCCGAAGCCTTGGGCTTCGCACAAGGCATCTTTCTACAAGCTCGTCTCGATCACGCGGCTCGTGCTGCACGAGTCGCCCAAGCCCAAGCATCCGTCAAACCGGGTGCAGGCGATCCGGGCGCTCGCGGTGTGGCCGACCTTTCGGCAGACCCGAAGGCCGCCGCTGCCGAGAAGGCCGCATCGAGTGACCCAACGCTGCAAGGCGGCAGGGCTCGCCGTCAGCGTGGCAAGAACAAGGGTGCCCGAGTCTCGGGTGCCACAGCTAAGGGAGAGTGACGTTGTCGATCAACACCGAATACTACGGCACTCTCCAAGAGGCGTATGACTACTTCGATCATCGCCTCCATGAAACCGCCTGGACCGGTGCAGCAGTCGCCGATCGGCCGAAGGCTCTTTGGGCCGCTACGCAGATCATCGACACGCTGAACTACAAAGGCAACAAGGCCGCCGTTCACGCTCTGCTTGAGTCCGACTCGGACGCCACGCAAGAGCAGATACGGGAAGCCGAAGCCTCGCAACCTCTTGAGTTCCCGCGAGGCTCAGACACCGACGTCCCCGATGCGATCCGTCGTGCCTGTTATGAGATCGCTCACTCTCTGCTCGACGGGAAAGACCCGGAGTTGGAGTTGGAGAACCTCGGCATCATCAGCCAAGGCTACTCGTCCGTTCGCACTACCTACCAACGGTCGCAAGTTCCGATCGAACACTTGATTAACGGTGTACCCAACGCGATGGCGTGGCGACTCATTCGCCCGTTCTTACGTGACGGTGACTCCATCAAGATCGCTCGCATCTCGTGACCACTCTACGAGGACGCGCAATTCCGCGCGTCATCGTCCCACTGGCGGCTGCCAGGGCCTTGCTGACTTACCGCTGGGTCAGCATTTACGGCATCTCACACATCGGGGTAAAGGTCCGCTGACAATGAAACTCCATTCGTACCGCTCGCTCGCTCTCGTTTCGTGCTTCGATGCTGCTGAGGATGAGGCTGCCGCTGCGGCTGCCGCCGCTGCCGCTGCCGCCACAGGAAACGAAGGCAAGACCTTCACGCAAGACGACGTCAACCGTCTGCTCGCTGAAGACAAGCGGAAACACCAAGCCGCGCTGTTGAAGACGGAGCAAGGGTTCAAAGACTTGCTCGCGACCAACAAGTCGCTGACTGAGAAGGAACGCTCGACTCTCGAAGAGAACCTCGCCACCGTCCAAGGCCAGCTTCGCACCCGCGAAGAGCAAGCCAAGATGGAGAAGCGACAACTCGAAGAGACGTTGACCGGCAAGATCAAGGAAGGTGAGCAGAAGGCCGCTGAGTGGGAGACCCGATACAAGTCGGAAACCGTCGCCCGCTCGCTGCAAGACGCCGCCATCACCGCCGAAGCCTTCCAAGCCAGCCAGATCGTCGCACTCTTGAAGCCGATGACCCGGCTCGTCGAAGACCTCGACGAGAAGACCGGCAAGTCCACCGGCAAGTTCAAGACCGTCGTTGACTTCCCGGACGTCGATGCCGATGGCAACCCGACGATCACGGTTCGCACGCCGGCTGAAGCCGTCAAGCGAATGAAAGACCTGCCGGAAACATACGGCAACCTCTTCAAGTCGAACGTCGTGTCGGGCATCGGCTCGAACTCGGCCACGGGCGTCGTGCCCGGTGCCAACGGCAAGATCAACCTGAAGAATTTGACGACCGCGCAGTACCGCGAACTCCGAGAGAAGAACCCGGCCGCTCTCGGCCTCGCTCCGCAACGAAAGAGCGGACGCCGCTAAACCCCACCGGGGTTGTTTGAAACGATCGTTCTCTGAGGGCGTGTTCACGCCCCATCAAGGGCTTCGCATTTCGCGAGGCCCTTTCCTTTGTGGTGCGAGCTTCTCTCGCCCTCATTCCTCTACTCCATTCGGAGACCTGTCTGTGAAGAATATGTACCTCTCCCTCGCCGCCGTCGCTTGCTTCGCGAACGACAACGACGCCTTCATCCCGGAAATCTGGGCTCAAGAGGGTCTCGTGATCCTCGAAGAGAACATGGTCGCGGCCAACTTGGTCCACCGCGACTTCCAAGACGAAATCCGTGACTACGGTGACGTGGTCAACACTCGTCGGCCGGGCACGTTCAAGATCAAGCGTAAGAAGGACGGCACCACGCTGACGCAGCAAGACGCGAACGCGACGAACGTCCGCGTGCCGCTCGATCAGTGGTTCTACAACTCGTTCACGATCAAGGACGGCGAAGCCAGCAAGTCGTTCCAAGAACTCGTGACCGTGTACCTCTTGCCGGCGATGCAGACCATCGCTCGCGGTGTGGATCGCGCCGTCCTCGGCCGCATCCATCAGTTCCTCGGTGGCCCGACCAGCCGTGTCGGTCGCCTGAGCAACTTGACCGCCGCGAACAGCAAGGACGCCGTGCTCGAAGCGCGGGAAATCCTGAACGTCAACAAGGCGTATCCGACCGACCGCAACCTCGTCCTCTCGCCGTCCAGCGAAACGGCTCTGTTGAAGAACGAACTCTTCATCAAGGCCAACGAGCGCGGCGACGGCGGCACGGCGTTGGAAAACGCCTTGCTCGGCCGCATCCTCGGCTTCAACACGTTCATGGACCAGAACGTGAACAGCATGGCGACCGGTGCCGACACCGACGTCACGGCCACGGTGGACAACGCCCTCGCGGCGGGTGTCACCCCGGCCTCGCAGACCATCACGAACGGCGTCGCCGGCGTGACGGTCGGTGAGTTCTTCGTCGTGGCGGGTAACGACCAACCGACGTACATCACGGCCAAGGCCGGATCGACGACGGGCGTCACCCTGAACGAAGCCAACAAGTACGCCACGCTGGCGGCTGCGGCCACCACGCGCTTCAAGGCGTGTGCGGTGGACGACGCCGGCGGCCTGTACGTCGCGGGTTACTCGGAAGACGTTCGCGTCGATGGGTACACCAGCGGCAAGGCTCCGCAAGTCGGCCAGATGATCGCCTTCGGGACCGGCGGTAGCCGCCGGGTCTACACGATCATCGAATCGACCGACAACGGCTCGAACTGCGACTTGGTCCTCGACCGGCCGCTCGAAGTCGCGTTGGTCAACGACGCCGCCGCGTTCCCCGGCCCGTATGGTTCGTTCAACTGGGCGTTCCACCGCGAAGCCCTCGCGTTGGTCACTCGTCCGTTGGCCCTGCCGAGCGATCGGTCGGGTGCGATGTCGGACATCGCCGTCGCCAACGACATCGCGATGCGCGTCGTGATGCAATACGACATCCAAGCCGGCGGTACCGTCGTGAATCTCGACATCCTCGCCGGTGTCGCGATGCTCGACAGCCGTCTCGCGGTCGTGCTGCAAGGGTAATTCACCCGAGGCTTCACAAAGCCCTTCCAGGTCGGCGGCCACATCCGAAAGGTGTGGCCGCCGGCCTTTCTTTCTCTATAGCCGATGAAAGTTTACCGCAATGCAAATTGCACTATTCGCTGAAGGTGGCGGCTTTGTTGATGCCATCGAAATCCTCAAGCAGTACGGCCCGTTCTGTGGCTGCCTCGTGCTTGCGGTTGCGTTCTTCATCTGGCGCGATTGGAAACGCGAAGACAAGTTGGTCAAGCGAATCACATCACTCGAAGACGAGACACGCAACGTGTTGCTCCCTCTCGTCCGCGACTGTGCCAACGTGATCGCCCGAAACACAGTAGTCATGGATCGACTGGAAAAACATCTTGATGATTAAGGGGTGAGTTATGCAGCCCGTTAATCGCAACCTGATGATGTTGCAACGCCGGGCTCTCTACTCACTCAAGAGGGACTACGGCGCACGGATCGACATCTACAAGCTGGTGAGTACCGCCACCGATGTCCGCACCGGCGTCAAGACGATCACCAAGACTTTGTACCCGGTCACGCGAGCGATCGTGATGCCGGTCAAAGTTGATCGCACCGTTCAACAAAGCATCTCCCTCATCTCATCCAACAAAGAGTTCGTGACCGGCGGCACCTACGACGCCGGGGCTCGTGACTTCATTATCGATCGCCGCGATTGTCCCACGTTGCCGGAACTCAATGCCGACGACTGGCTCGTGTACGGCGGCGGTAAGTATCAGATCAAGACGGTCGAGTCTTTTGAAGTTGACATCGGCTGGATCATCACCGCTCGCAAGCTAGTGGGTGAAGTGCCCGAGCAGATCATCCCTGCCCAGTCCGATCACCTGCTGAACTTCCAGCAGGTCGCGACGGCCGTTGTGGAGCATCCCTAATGGCAAACCCTAACTGGGCACGCTGGATTTTCGCATCGGTCGCCTACCACCTGAAGACCGTCGCCACTAACGCCAACCTTGCGGTGCTAGTGGAACACCTTGATGAACGTAACGACACGTTTATGAAGGCCGCCGACCGGGTTGAGATTCGGATCACAGGTCCGTTCTCACAAATGGAAAGCAAGGGCTACTTCCGAATTTGGGTTGACGCCAACGTACTTCTCACAAGCCGTTACGACGGTGCAAAGAAGAACGCGAACGACATCCTCAAGTTCGCCGGCCTCTTTCAAGAGGCAATGGATGGGCCGATTCCCGTGTGGAACTACGGCAACGAGACGGGCGATTACGTCGCCTCTGATCTCAACACCCAGGTTTTCATCGGCTGCTTATTGCCGAGGCCGGGGAAGAACGAAAGCGTGCGGCTGTTCAATTTCGGACAGTCGGACAAGACAGACAAACTGAAGCAGTCCGCAGTGGACGCTCGTTACGTCATGTATCTCGAAGAACAGGAAAACCAATAACATGGCCCGTATTGAATTGCGTTACTGCGATGTAATCATCATGGATGGCCTCGCAGGCACGGCGGCGATCAACGACATGACGCCTCCGGTCGCGACGGACGCCTCGATCACGATCGACACGATCGTGCTCAACACCGACGTCACCACGAAGGTGCCGATCGGCGCTCGGTTCACCATCGCCGGTGAAACGGACCCGACCGTACACGTCGTCACCGCTCGCACCCCGGCCGACACCGGTCCCACGACGTCGATCACTTTCGCCCCGGTCCTCGGTGCCGGAACGTATGTGGACGGCGGCGTCCTCACGTTCCAGCCGCAGGAACTCTCCATCAAGGTCGGTGACGGCGACGTCAAGTTCACCGAGACGAGCGAGTATCTCTACGATCTCGATCGCGGCGATCTCGACACCGTCCGCGAAGGCAACCAAGTCCCGATGGACGTGGTCTTCAACTTCACCTACGAGCACATCACGACCGGCACCGGCGAGGCGATCGCCCCGATGGACGCCATCAAGCGTCGTGGCGCTGCGTCCGAGTGGGTGAACGCGGCCACCGACCCGTGCGAACCGTATGCGGTCGACATCAAGGTCGTCTTCACGCCGCCGTGCGGTGGGGCCGACAACGAAGTCACCATCTTCCCGGACTTCCGCAGCGAGAAGCGTGAAGCGTCGCTGAAGGATTCCAACATCGCGATCACCGGTAAGTGCAACGCCACGGAACCGATCGTCACTCGCGGCGTGTAATCGTCGCTTTCTGTCTGAACTTTATGAGCGAGGCCGGGCTAGTACCCCGGCCTCGCTCATTTACTAACCCGTATTTGAACACACGTTTCCTTGCAAGGGAGAACGCAGATGAAGATTGGTGGAGTTGATCCGAAGTCGTTGCCGTCCGAAGAGTACCTTGTGCTCCCGCGCGGCGAGTCCCGCATCGTGTTTATCGCCAAGGGCCTGCCGGACATGGACGAGTTCCATGCGATGGTGCCCGAGCCGAAAGCACCCGGCAAACTAACATCGTCCGGCTATGTGCCGAACACCGGCGACCCCGGCTATCTGTCGGTGCTGAACGAATATCAGAAGCGACGTTTGGCCTACATCGTCGTGAAGTCGATCGAGCCGAGCCTAGTCGAATGGGACACCGTCAAGCTCGACGTCCCCGCGACCTGGGCCAACTGGGAAGCCGACATGAAGCTCTCAGGCTTGACGCAGATCGAGTGCAACCGCGTGCTCAACCTCGCGCTGCAAGCCAACAGTCTCGATGACGCGAAGCTCAAGGCTGCCCGCGAGTCTTTTCTTCTTGGTCTCAAGCGGGCGGATCAGCCAGCCGCATAAGCTGGCCGCCCTATCGCAACAGCGACTACGCGACCTGGGAAGCCTGTCGGCTCATCGGTGTCCTTCCACCCGATGTGAAGCCCCGCTGGGATGACAACGGCGCTCAGGTGCAAGCTCGCATCCTAGCGTTCGCCGAGTTCCACACGCACGACAAGCAAGAGTGGGAAGCTCAATTGGCAGGGGCACGGACGCCCGCAGCGTAGTAGCGAGGCTCGGGACCATGAAAATCAAGGCCACCTTTAAGGTGCCTCGCGTGGACTTCGCTAAGTACCGCGCACGACTCCAAGAGGTTCTTGGAGAAGCAATCGTTCAAGCCGCCTTCGAGTGGCTCGGCGCGACCACCGCTGCCATCCCTGTATGGAGCGGTGCGTCCCTCGCCACGTTTCAACCCCTCGCCAGCGCGATCGGGTTCTCACTCAGTGTTCAGCCAACCGCCTTCACTAACCGTGTCGGACTGGGGCTCAACAACGCTGTTGGTGAGATCAATACAGACACAAGTAAGGGGCTGTTCACTTTCACGTACAGCACGACCTTAGAGCACCTGATCTACAACGAGTTCAATAACGCCAACATCTCACCGGACCCGAGCCTCTTTGCTCGGCTGCTCAATCCCGGTCCTTACAAGTTCCAAGAGAAGGGACTTGCGGCGTTCAAGCGTGTCGCCGCCGACGTTCGGCTACCCGAACCCACATACAAGATCACAACGATTCGGGTGCAATAATGGCTGACGAAATTAAGCAGGTACTCGGCTTCGACGCCGCTCAGGCGCTCGACGCTTTGAACCTGCTCGATCAGGGTTTCGCCAAGTTGCAGAGCAACCTGCAATCTTCGGTCAGCACGTTCTCGACGTTCAATGCGGGTGCCGGCAAGACCGTCTCCGCTCTGATTCAGATCACGTCCCGCGCCAATGAAGCTGCGGACGCTCTCAACCGCCTCAACACGATCAAGGCACCGCCGTCCATCCCCGGCGGCGGGCTGCCTGCTCTTCCGGGCGGGAACGCTTCGCAAGGTCTGCTCACAGGTACGGCCGCCGCGCAGGCGATGAACCAACTGCTCGGGCAAACGACCACGGCCGCCAACGCAGCCGGTAACGCCGTCGCCAACGCAGGCACCCAAGCGACCAACGCTCTCAACAACGCAGGTCGCTCGGCCTCGGGCTTCGCTCTCAACCTGGAAACGATCAGCCGAGTCATCGGTACCCAAGTGATCGTGCGAGCCTTGAACTCGATCCGCACTGCGGTCGAGGACTCGTTCGAGGGCTTCATCCAGTTCAACCGGGCGATCGCGACTATCCAGACGATCTCGCCCGAGCCCGTCGAGAACCTCGCCAAGCAAGTCCGACAACTGTCCGACGAGTTCAACGCCCCGATCCTCGACGTCGCCAAGGCGAAGTACGACATCGTGTCGAACGGCTTCCAGACGGCGGCCGAGTCCACATCGATTCTCACGGCGGCCCTCAAGCTGTCGAAGATCGGTCTGTCGGACACCGCTCAAGCCGCCGATCTCTTGGCCACGATCCTTAACGCTTACGGCAAGTCCGCGAGCGAGGCGGAGACCTTGAGCGCCAAGCTGTTCAAGACGGTCGATGTGGGTCGTGTGACCATCAGCGAGTTGACCAACTCGTTCGGTCGTGTCGCTCCGATCGCCAAAGAAGTCGGTGCCACTGAAGACGAAATCCTCGCTGCCTTTTCCAGCATCACGATCGGTGGTGTGAAGGCCAGCGAAGCCGCGACTCAGATTCGTGCGGCATTGTCGTCGTTGCTCAAGCCGTCCGGCGATGCCGAGAAGGCTCTACGCACGTTGGGCTTCGAGACCGGTGAACAGTTGATCCGAGCCCGTGGCTTCCAAGGTGCCCTCCAAGCCTTGATCTCCACGACGGACGGTTCGACGTCAGCGATCGCCAAGCTCTTCCCGAACGTCCGAGCGTTGAACGGTGTTCTCCGTGAGACCGGGACGGGCGTGGACGTCTTCAAAGAGAACCTCAAGGAAATCCAACTCGCCTCGCGCGATCTGTTGAACTCGAAGTTTGAGATTCGCGTCTCGTCGGATGCCGAGAAAGTCTCGGCCGACCTGAACAAGATCAAGAACTTCTTCACCGCCGATCTCGGTGCTCAGCTAGTCTCCACGACCGCCAGCTTCTTCAAGTTGTTCGGCGGTGTAGACACTGTGCTCGGAGCCATGAAGGCTCTCGCACCAGTCGTCGCAATCGCAGTCGGCGGACTGGTCGCCTACAACGTCGTGACACTCACGGCCGCCGGCGTCACCCGAGCCCTCGCCACGTCCTTCGGCACCGCTGCCGGAAGCGCTGCGATCTTCGGTGGTGCGATCTCCGGGCTGGTCGCGATCGTCGCTGCGGTCCAAGCCGGTCAGTTCATCGGTGATCGAATCACCACTGCCCTGAACCGTAGCACTCAGCTATTGAAGGACAACGCCAACGAACTGCTCGCGTTCCAACGCGAGCAATCGGAAGCTCGGTCCAACCTCGACAAGATCGAGTCCGATAAGAAGTTCGCCCTGCTCAACAATCAGGTCGCGGTCGCCCGTAAGGCATACTTCGAGCAGACCGATGCGGCGAAGGAAGCAAACAAGCAACTGCTCGATGACGACAAATCGACGATCGACAAGATCATCGCAGGTCGTGAGAAGTTCGCCCAGGACTTGCGTCGAGCCGCTCAGCAAGCTGACACCGATGTCATTGATTCACGGAAGCGAGTCAACGACGTTCAGGGTCAGCTTGATGACCAACGGTTCAACAACCAGAACAAGCGGTTCAACGACGCCACGAAGGCGTTCCGCGATCAGCAGCGTGCTCTCGACCTAGCAGCACAAGGTGCCAGTAAGCTCGGATCGGCTAGCAAGCCGGAAGAGAAGGAAGCCGCGCAGTCCGCCTTCGCGCGAGCGGAGTCGTTCGCTCGGCAAGCCATCTCGTCGGCTCAGACATCCGGGAACCTCGGTCAGCAGATCGCTGCGGAACGCACGCTCGAATCGATCCTCCAACGGCGGATCGATGCTGAGAAGGTTTTCCAGAAGAACCGTCAAGACGACGCTCAGAAGCTCCAACAAGCTGCTGCCGCCGAGTCCGCTCGGATCACGCAACTCAAGACGCTCGCGAAGGACTTCCTCGACAACGCCTCGCTCTTCGACTCGAAGGGCGATCTGCTGCCGAAGGATCAGATCGACAAGCAGGTTGCCACCGCCAAGGACAAGCTGGCCCAGTTCCGAGAGACCGCTTTCGGCAACGGAGCCCAGTTCAACCTCGACGACTTGTTCTCGTTCGACAAGCTCCAACAACGGCTCGAATCGTCGCTCACACAGGGTGAAGTCAAGTCGCTCTTCGCTTCCGACACGTCACTCGATCGCCTGCGTCAGCAGGTGCAGGGTGCGTTCGACAAGTCGAGCTTCATCGTCTCCCTCGCGGTAGACCCTAAGAAGCTCGAAGGGAAATCGCAGAAGGAACAGATCGACGAAGTCTCTTCCCAGTTCAAGGACCAGCAAGAGAGTCTCGATCGACTGCGAGCAAGCAGCGTCGCCCGTGCGGCGGCCGAGCAAGAGATCGCATCGAACATCGCTTTGGCGAACACATCGCTGAAGGAAGGTAAGTCGGACGCAGAGGCATTCGCCGGCGTACTTCAAATCGCCTTCTCGTCAAAGTCGTTCGACGCACTGAGGCAAGCCAAGACCGACTTGTCGAACTTGCGATTGGAAACGCAAAGGCTGTTGACCGACACGGCGGCCTCGGCAGAGCAGATCAATTCTCTGGCCGGGAAGTTCGAGGCGTTCCAGACCACGTCTCCGACCTTCCTGAAGTTCGACATCAATCGCGCCAGCGAAGAGTTCAAGAACTTGACTCGCGTCTTTGAGTTGCGAAAGCAAATCAACGCTCTCGACGCCCAGGGTCAAACCAACCCAGCACTGCAAAACACTCAGCAAGTGCTCGACACCCAAGCTCGCGAAGCGGCTGCGAAAGCGGCTGCCGATGCCGAGGCCAAGGGTGCCGCATCGACGACTGGTGCGGCCACCGCTGCCGAGTCCATGAAGACGTCCTTCAACTCGTCGGTCAGTGCGACAGCACAAATCGCGTCGAACATGCGTGCCGCTCAATCCGCAGCCGAGGCTGCGGCACGAGCGTCCAACGCGATCGATGCGGGTGGTAGTGCGGCACGACCGGAGACGGCCGCTCTCGGCGGCATGATCCAACGGTTCTCCACTGGTGGCGTCGTCCAAGCTCAACCGCAGTTCCACTACTTCAACAGTGGCGGGGCTGCCAAGGGTACGGACACGATCCCCGCGATGCTGTCCCAGCATGAGCAGGTCATCAACGCTCGTTCGAGCCAGAAGTTCTTCTCTCAGTTGCAGGCCATCAACGCCGGTGCCCAGCCGTCGTTCAACAGTCCCAACCGCAGCGGCGACACGATCAACATCGGTGACATCAACGTCAACGGTGCCAACGATCCGAAAGCCACCGCTCGCGAAGTCATCAACCTGATCCGCCGCGAACAGCGACGCGGAACAGGTAGCCGGTTCTAAGCCGCCGTTCGGCGTGCATCTCGATCGTCAAGCGGCGGCCCACTCTGGGCCGCCGCTTCCATTCCCATTACTCCACTCGGAGACTCTCCATGTCCGATCATCAAAACGATCTGCACGTCGAACCGCTTAATCTCGGTCAACGTGCGGTCGCGTCCGTCTCTCGTGCTCCGCAGTTGGAGTGTGAGCCCTTCCGCCCGAAAGGCAAGTTCAAGATCGAGCATCGCGGTAGCGATGGCGTCTTGAAGGGCGTCTACGAAGTTCCCAACGGCATCGTCGATGTCGGCCTGAACCACATCCTCGAAACGCAGTTCCATAGCGGCTCGCAGGTCACGACGTGGTACATCGGCCTGATCGACAACGCGAGCTTCAGTGCTCTCGCGAACGCCGACACGATGGCGAGCCACGCCGGCTGGATCGAATCCGCTGACTACAGCGAAGCCACTCGTCCGGCCTGGACGCCGGGCACGGCCTCGTCTCGCCAGATCACAAATGCCTCGACGGTGGACTTCAGCATCAACGCTACGAAGACCATTAAGGGCATCTTCATCACCACCAACAACACCAAGAGCGGCACGACCGGCACGCTCTGGTCCACGGCTGCGTTCGGTTCGACAGTCGGCGTCGCCAACGGCGACTCGCTGAAAGTCACCTACACGTTGTCCGGTTAATCCGTTCTCCCTGCAAGGCGCTCTGGTGTCCGGGTTCGCTCGGCACCAGGGCGTTTTTCTCAATACACATTCGGTAGGCCGCCATGACCATTCGACGTGAAATCTTAGTGAACGATGCAACCGCCGTGCTCGACGGCAGCATCGACGGTTCTCAGACGACCTTAGACGTCCTCGACGGCTCGGTCTTCCCGTCCACCGGCGACTTCCGCGTCCGTGTCGAAGACGAGATCATGCTGGTCACGGCCCGAGCCACAAACACGCTGACGATCGTTCGCGGCATTGAAGGAACCTCGGGTGCCTCGCACGCCGACGCACTCGACGTCACGGCCATCGTGACACAAGGTTCGTTGCAACGCTACGCTCGCGACAACGACGATCTATTCGACTCCGGTCGGCCGCCGCTGGGCCGTATCGTCGATGGCAACGGCGACGTCCTCACGTCCGCCGACTTCACTTGGTTCAACCAAGACTCATCGTCGGTCGCGGACCGTAACGGAACCATCGTGCTGACCCGGCCGCTACAAGGCGGCGGCGAGCACGCTTCCGGGATGTCCAAGGCCGCACCTTCGACGCCGTACACAATCGTCTGCGGTCTGCGTCCCAACTACGTCTGCGGCGGCGCTTACGTCACGGGTCTAGTGTTTCGCCAAGCCGGCACGGGCAAGTTCACGACGTGTCGATGGTTGGAAGTCGGTAACGGCTCGCCCGGCATCAGGATCACGCACTACACCAGTCCGACGTCGGTCGATAGCTCACCGACGCTGCTCGTCGCTACGAACTTCTGCGGCATCATCTGGATGCGTGGGACCGACAACGGGACCAACATCATCTTCGAGGTTTCCAACGACGGCATCGACTGGGTTCAAGTCTATTCCGCGAGCCGCACCATCTTCATGTCGGGCGGACCTGATGAAGTCGGCTTCTACCTCGACGCCGTTAGCTCGGCGGACGACAGCTATACGACTCTCGTTCACTGGAACGAAGACCCGTAATCCCTCCCGTTCCCGAGCCCGTTTCGCACCCATCTTTCGTCGGGAGTAGTCCATGCCATTTACCGGCAAGCTGGGTACAGCAGATTCGCGGCTCGGGAACATCGTATTAGCCTTCCTCGGTGCGCCGCCCGATCCGTCGCTCGAACAGGAAGTCAATCAATCCCTATCCTTCTCTCAGTCGGCGACCTTCGAGCCGGTCAACCCGCACGGCGACGACACGCTCGCCTTCTCGCAAAGTGCCACGGCCGTCGTCCATCGGCACATGACCGCTTCCAACGCCTTGGCGTTGATGCAGGCGACGACGGTCAGCCGCAGTGTCTCCCGCACGGTGAACGACACGCTCGTATTCGTCCAAGACGTCGGCAACAACATCAAGCAGGTCAACGTCACTCAGTCTCTAGCGTTCGTTCAAGACGCCGTGGCTCGTGGTGCGATCCGGGTGAGTGTCGGCCAATCGCTGAACTTCGTGCAGAACGATGACGGCGGTCACGTCGGTGTGGCCAACCTCTTCGTCGCCCAGGCGTTGGTGCTGTCGGATCGTGCCGGCTTGACGTTCACACGCTCGGTGACTCAGACCCTCGCCTTCACACAGACGGGTGAACGCCGCAACGCGATCGTAGACGTGCTCGCGCTCGTCCAGACCGCCACGGTAGGCAAGGGTGGCGACGTCGATCAGACGTTAGCACTCGTGCAGTCCACCACGGGGCAACTCGTGCTGCGACGTACTCTCGCCGACGTGCTCGGCTTGAACCAGTCGGTCACGTATTACATCGGCGGCCGAGGTTGCACCGAGAAGCTCTACAGTCCGTTCGTCGGGTCGAGTACCGATCCGTCGTACACGCCGCCGAGCCTCACGGTCCCGACGCTCACCAAGGGTGTGCTGACGCTCACGTATCCGTATGTCTCGCCGACTACGACGCTCGTGCTCCGCAACCCGGAGCTAGGCGACAAGGATCGGCTGAACTTCAACCGCATCAATCGTCTGACTCGCGGCGGCACGTTGATCGTGTTCGCCGATCCGAAGTGGCCGAAGACCCAGACGCTCGTCGTCCAGGTCGATTCACTCAAGCCCGCCCAAGCCGCCGACCTGATTCAGTTCCTTCGAGATTCGCTCGGTCAAGAGATCGGGTTGCTCGACTGGGAGAGTCGGCAGTGGCGAGGAATCATCACGACGCCCGACGCTCAGATCACGCACGTCGGACGTGGAGATCGTAGCGTGGCGTTCGAGTTCCAGGGAGTTCTCGCATGAGCGTAATCCTTCAAGCTCCGGTTCCAAGTCTCACCACGACGACGATCTTGCCGAACCCTAAGTTCGGTGACAGCGAGAAGCCGAGCCATTCAATCGACGTCAAGCAGTCGATGAACAGCACGCTGTACTCCTACGTCAAGTCGAACGACCGCTCGAAACTTCAGTACACGTTCGTGCTCAGCCGGATGAAGTCGCTCGAACTCCGAGCCTTCATCCTCTCGTACTACCGAGCACTGATTCGATTGACCAACCACAAGGGCGAAGTCTGGGACGTGTACTTCACGTCCAACCCCTTTGAACTCGGCAGCGGCGTCGGGGCCTCAGAGCCCGGCGGTACCTCTGTCACCATCACCCTCGAACTAGAGGGCAAGCTGATCTCCCCGGTCGCAAGTCCAAGCTGTTAAGGTTCCACCATGCCACGCAATATCTCGGTCGCATCGCTCGCTAAGTTGGCCACCCGACTTGGCACCGAGCCGATCAACATCATCGAGATCGAGTGGGTGGACGGCACCCGGTCGGCCTATTCGGATCGCGACATCGCCGGCGGCATCCTCGGTCGCATTCAGGAAGTAAGCGGCCTCGACGACGTCGTCCAAGTCTCGGGCGGGTCGCAGTCTCAGCAGATCAGCATCACGCTCGACGACACCGATGGTTCCATCAAGGGAATCATGGACTCGCACGACATCCACAAGCGGCCGTGCTGGGTCTACCAGTGGTTCGATGGGATCGCCACGAGCGAGAAGTTCCTGATCTTCAAGGGCGTGCTCAACACGCCGATCCAATGGAACGAAGGCGATCGGACGATCAAGTTCGACGTCGTGTCCAAGATCGAAGACGTCGAAGTCGGCTTCTCGATCGAGGAAGGCGACTTCATCAACCCGCCGGAAGAGTTGATCGGTAAGCCGTGGCCGCTGTGCTTCGGTACAGTAACCAACGTCCCGGCGCTGCGATGCACGACGACACGTCGCGGTATCCTCGCCTCGGGCACCGGCATCCACGACTTCACGTTGAACCGTCGCATCCAGGCCGCTCAGCAGATCGTCTGCCCGTCGAACTTCGCCGGCTACCAAGCTCAAACCGAGCCCAGTGCAGCCGGTGGCGCGTGGGGCGCTGGCAGTCTCACAATCACGGCGGTCTATCAGATCGACCAAGGCTGCATCAAGGCGAAGTGCGAGGCTCTCGAAAGCCTGCAACTGCAACTCAGCGAGCAACTCGCCTACGAGTACAGCCCGGTGACGATCTTCGGCGGCAGCAAGTTCCCGCAAGGTGTGCTGCTCACGCTGAACATCAACGGCGGCAAGTTCCAAGGTCGGTTCAGCGGTGACACGTTCACGATCACCGGTCGGCTGCACCCGGACAACGACGGTCGCGGCAACGTCATCCAGACCACGTACCAGAACGCGATCAAGAGCACCTGCGGCACCAACGCCCCGGATGCCACCGATCTGGAAGCCCAGTTGGCTCCGAATGGTATCGAAGGTCAGACTGCTACGATCAACGCCGCCAACTCCAAGGCGTCGTGGGACAAGCTCAACAACATCCCGGCCGCCAGTTTCTTCTGGGCCAACGCCGGCTCGACCGTGGCCATCGACAGCGACGAAGCGATTCTCTACATCGCCAACTTGCTGCCGTCCACGATCCTGCGGGTCGCGGCTTACCGCGAGCTTAATGGCGGCCGTCAACTGCTGACGGTACCGTCGAGCTACTACACGATCCGGCAGACCAACTACACCGGCTACACCGGCGTCATGGAGATTCTGTTCACCCGACCGCTCAGCACTCGCGATCAAGCGAACGGCGGCGGCTGGTCGGACGACATCTACGTGACGATGACGTCGTCGGTCGGTCCGAACACCGTGGACATCCTTGAATGGTTCATCGGCACGTACACCCAGTACGGCGTTGATGCCACGAGCTTCAATGCGGTCCGCACCCAGATCGACAACTACCCGATGCACTTCGCTCTCTTGGAGCGTAAGAACATCATCAACGTGTTGGAAGAGATCGCGTACCAAGCCCGCTGTGCTCTGTGGCTCAAGGACGACGTCTTCTACATCAAGTATCTGTCGATCGAGCCGGACGTGGATGACACGATCAGCGAAGACGACGTGATGCCGAACACGCTCCGCATCGAGCATACGCCCACGGAAGACTTGGTGACTAAGTACGTCGCTGAGTGGACCAAGGACTACGCCGCCGAGAAGCCGAACACGGTCATCCTGCGGAACAACGTCAAGATTTACGGCACGCACGAGTTTAAGTACGACTTCTATTGCTTCAACATTCTCGATCTCGTCCGCAAGTCCGCGACGTTCTGGTTGATCCGCAAAGCCAACACATGGCGGCGTGCGATCTTCCAGACGCCGATGAACAAGCTGACGCTGGAAACCTTCGACACGGTCGGGCTCACCCTGCCGGACGTCGGTCCGGGAACGATCAAGTGCGTCGTCGAGAAGGCGAACTACAACTCCGACACCCACACGATGGACTTCGAGATATGGACGCCCTGCAAATCGGGCACCAACGTCCCGTATGACTTCGCGTGGCCGGCCGACATCTCTGAGACCTTGCTGTTCCCGACGCTCGAAGAGCGGTCCCTGGGTCTGGCGGGTAGCGGACACGAGCCGAACTTCAGCGTCATCGCTCCGAACGCCCACCCGTTGTCCAACGACGCGAGCGGGTTGTTCCAAGGCTTCAGCCTCGCCTGCAACGGCGACACCGTCGAAGGCTCCCTCGCCAACGGTCAGTGTCGTGCGGATCACGGCGACAAGCATCCCTCGGACATCAACGATACCAAACCGGTGCCGGACGCGAAGGCGGACAGCACGGGTGAGATCAGTGGCGGCTCTTCGCCGATCAGCGGTGGCTCGTCGGCCTGTTGCCAAGAGGCTTTGAACAAAGCCAACCAAGCGATGGCCGAGGCTCAGCAAGCTCGCAAGGAAGCGGCCGAGGCCGCCGACGCTGCGGGGCAGGGCACGCCGAAAGAGAAGTCGGAAGACGAAGCTAAGCAGGACTTGCCGAGCGGTAAGTGCGGTGGCAACTGCACGGCCGTCATCGAGATTCAGTACATCTTCCCGACGACGTGCGTCAAGCCTCCGGGCTCCGAGCCGTTCTTCACCGAAGAGGAAGGCGACAGCGGTCGCCTAGCGATCGGCACCCCGGCCAACACCGAGTGCTTCACCTTCAACTCGCAAGCTGCGGCGAACCAGTTCGCCACCGCGAAGCGTGCGGAGATTCAAGCTCGAACGGACGGCTATAGCTGGGTGGTCGGTCAGAAGCAAACGTGGCTCGTCTTCAACACTGCCGATCTCGGCATCGACGAAGACCCAGACAGTCCTAACTTCGGTCAGCCTTGCAGCGAACCCGGCGGTGAGGACCAAGCGATGGTCGGATACCAAGAGGAATCAACCGGAGTCGAGTAAAGAGGCTGTATGGAAAGTGCTTTCGCGTGGCTCGGCTATATCATCGAGTGGATCGGGGCTTTCATTCCCCGCTTGCGGATCGTGCGTGCAACCCACGCCGGTGTCCGGTTCAAGCATGGTAAGACCGCCATCGCTATCAAACCCGGCCTGTGTATCTACTGGCCGATCGTTACCGAAGTCGAGATCATCCCGGTGGCTCGGCAGACTCACAATCTGCCGAGCCAGTCGCTCACCACTAAGGACGGCAAGAAAGTCGTCGTCGGTGGCGTGGTCGTTTACGCGATCAACGACATCGTCGCCTGCATGGCGATGAACTGGGACGTCTCGGACACGATCAACGACATCACGATGTGCGCCATCACGCACGTCATCACCAAACACGACTATCAACACATCCTCACCAACCTCACCGATGCGATCCAGACGGAACTCACCAAAGAGACTCGTCGCAAGCTGAAGCCGTTCGGCGTCCGAATCTATCGCACAGCGCTGACCGACTTCTCGACCGCACTCGTTATCAAGAACATCGGCGGCCACGGTGGCACGCTGATCGCTCACAACGCGGAATAACCATGTTCGATTTACCCTGTGTCAAACGCCAAGAGATCGCCCTAGTCAACAAGGACGGTACGACGGGGCTGCTGGCTCGCTGCTCGCATCAGGCGTGCAGCCGATACAACACCGACGTCACAGCAGCGGATTGCAACGCCTGCCCGCTACGAGTGTTTACGGTGGCCCTGCGGCCCGAGGGATTCTACGAACGGCAGATCGTTAAACGCGAGTACGCCGAGCCCCGGATCGTGGATGGCAACTTGGTTTACGAGCCGAACGGCCTGAAGCCGCCCTCGGTGCCTAACGGGTACCGGCGCAAGGGAGAAGACGGGGCCGACGCTTGGGTGTTCATCCCAGCGTGGCCGTCCTGCGTCGATCGGGAGATGGCCAACACCGTTCAGCGGTGCGGCTGCATTAAGATAGACGCGATGTGCGCATCTAAAGAGAGCGAAAGACACGGACAGCCGGTCACGCTCGCGGTATGCGAGGCGTGTCCGGTCCGTAGAGCGCTCTTAGAAAAGGTCGTAGTGGACCAGGGCACGGTATAAGTCTGCCTCGGCGACGGCGTCGCAGTAGGCGTCGTGCGGCTTCAGGTTGGCGATGCCCAGCTTCTTACAGAGGGCACCGAGGCCCACGCTGTTGAACGGTGCCGCTTCGCCGGCGAACGCCGCGCGGTCGTTGATGTTCAACGCCGCCAGCATCGAGTCGCGAGCGTGCGAATGGAATATCTGGTCCGTCAGATCAACACCGAGCCAAGCCTTCGTGAAGGATGACTCAAACGCCCAGTTGTGTGCGAGCGGCACGAGTACCTTCTTAAAGGGTAGCTCAAGTCGCTCGAACCACTCCAATAATAAGTCCTTCACGCGACCCGGTTCGGGAGCGTGAAGGATTAGTTCGTTTATATCCAGCCCGTGGACGAACCCCGCACCCTTCTCTTGCCGATGCGGGTACATCGGCCGCATCGTCGTGTAAAACGGCTTCACGCCTTCGAGCGGACGCAGGTCGGAGTTCAGCGGCACGACCGCGATCTGGATGATCTCGTGGAACCCCGCCCGCCGTCCGGTCGTCTCGTAGTCGAGAGCGGCCATGACGTTGCCGTTGAGGTTCACGAGGCCCGAGTAAGTCTTTACCATTCGTTTAGTCCAGTGCTCGGCTGTCGAGCCGTTTGTCGGTGTGAGCTTCGATGTCGCGAGCTTGCTTGACAGCTTTGCGATTACGTCGAGCGGTGTATTTCTTGTACCAGTGCTTCAAGATGCCAGCGGAGAGGCGACAGAAAGCCGGGTACCGAGCCGAGCGGTTTGACATTGATCGCCTTCCTTAAAGATGAGATCGCCGAAGTCTCGATGCACGAGATTGCCGAGCACCATGTTCTCTTCGAGAATCGCGAGACTCTCGCGAGCCCATAGTTCCGGGATGAAGGCGTCCATGACGGGCTTGGCCGCCACGACTACCTGCCGCTCGATTGCGGGCAGGGCAAACGGGACGGCCGTCATGGCGGCTATCGCCGCTCCGACACGTCCAAGGAAGAGACGGCGGCTTATCATGCCGCCACCTTCAGGTTCTCTTCCCAAGCGGTGATCCTCTCCACCGACAACGCCGCATCCATCTCTTCTCGGGTGCGGACGACAGGCGCTCCGCCGACGATCCAGTCGGCGTACAGAGCAGCCCATTCTTGCAGACTGCCCATCTGGCCGTCTTCGCCGATCACGTTGTCCCAGCCACGGAAGCCGAGCAGTTCTCGGTCCGGGCGATTCTCACCGGGACCGTAGCCGGGCCGCACGATCTTCACGAGCGTACCGTTGCGCCCCTGCACCGCCATCGCTTCGTTCTCGAACCGGATGTCCGGGACGATGATGACGTCGGCCTCGTGCTTCGCGCGGAACACGTAGTCGAGCCACGTCCGGTCGTAGACCTTCTCGCGGACGGCGGCCGTGCCGAAGTCGATCCAAATCTGGCGAGGGCTCTTGCCGATCTCTTCGAGCACCACTTCGCGAAGCTCGCCACCGTGGATCGTCTCGTAGAACTCCGGTTCACGAAGTCCGGCCCAGCCGTATAGCTCGTGGCAAATCTGCTTGAGCTTCCAGGCCATCGACTTCTTAATGACCCGTAACTTCTGATCGCGGCGGTAGAGGGCGGCGATGAGGTAGTCGGCGAACGAGTCTTTGCCGGTCCGCTTGTAGTGACCGAGCCCGATGAAGAGCGGTTGATCGGGTGCCCGTAGGGCGGGATTGAACGTCATGCGATCTCCGAAGACTTGCAGTGAACGACGTCGCCGTAGATGGGACCGGCCTTACCGGCAATGGACGACGCAAGGGAATTGAATGGAGCCTCACCGGGCGAGGCTTCGTTGATGACGATGATGTCGCCGTCGTCCAGTTCGATGAACCGCACGAAGCCGGCGACGAGCGTCTGAAGCTGCGTGAGCGTCAGAGGGGTTTGAATGTTCCGCTGCATCGGACGATCGGCAGCGGGGATGTAATCGGCCACGGGTTATCTCACGGCTAAGAGGGATTCGATTACGATGAAGTCACCACCGTGTTCGGCAGCGAAGTCGGCTTGGTTCGCGGGAACCTCGTCGATCTCCACTTCCGCCACGAGCGAGGCTTTCACCACGGACCGGGTGACATCGCCGGTATAGGCGTAGACCAGAGCAAGCATTGCACTAAGAGCCCTTCGGCTTCAGCTTCCCGTTCTTCACTGTGAGAGACTTCGACTCTGGGGCGGGCTTCATGTTTTCCCACGACAGGTTGCCGACGAACCGTTGGTTCGAGTGTCGGATGCCATAGGGGAAGCTGTGCGGAAGAGCCTTAATGACCTTCGCCTTGCTCGACCATTCGCTCCGCTTCTCAACCTCTTCGTCTTCGAGCCACTGCTTAAAGCGGTCGTAGAACTCGGTGAACTGAATCATCTCGCCGGGGACTTCGTAACAGACTTCGGCGATGAAGGTTTCGAGCGGCGACCGCGATGCCTCTTCGGCTCGGGCCTTGTTATCGTTGTTGACCACCGGCAAACGAAGGCGGCCGAGTAGCGGCGGAAGTTGCAGGTCCATGATCGTCCGCATCAGATGCGGTGCCTCTTCCTTCAGTCGTTCGATGAGGACCGACTTAGGAATCTCTTGACCCGGATCGAGCGACGGCACGAAGGCCACCGTGATCCGCGTGTCGCCGGACTTGATCGCCAACGCATCTCGTTCGTTCGCACACTGCACGATGTGCAGCGTGTTGATCTGCGAGTAAGCGTCGGTCCGCATCCGGCGAATCCAAAGCACCGGGCTCGTGACCCAGTCCTTCAGTTTGTTGTAGGCACCCTTGGATGCCGCCACGTCCTTCTCTTCGATGTAGGCGAGCACCGCGTTCGCGAGTTCACCGTTGAAGTCGTTGCTGTTGGTCAACGCGCGGTCGGCCGCAGCAACGCCCTTCGTCATCAGCAGCGCGAGAGCTTCGTGGAAGATCGACTTGCCCGAGTTCTGCTCGCCGTAGAAGAACAGGTAGGGCAGCTTCTCATAGGGTTCCCGCAACATGCAGGTGGCCCACATGAGCAAGTAGTCGGCACCCGTCTTGATGTTCGCTGCGCGAGCCCATTCCAAGCTCTTCAGTGCGTCATCCAAGTCCTGGCCGCAATGCTTGAGGATCATGTCCCAGTGCGGATGGTGCGGGACTTCGTCGTCGCCCAACGCCGCCGGCTGATACTTGAACTCGGCCGCACCGTAGTTCCACTGCCGATCGCCGGGGTACTCCGGTTGGAACGGCATGTTGACGAGCTTCCATGCTTCCTGCACGGCCCGCCCGAGCATCACGTCGGTCTCAGGCTTCGGGAAGCCGCACGCCAGCAGCAACGACTTGGCGTCGTCCTTCGGGGCACGGTTCCACTCATTGTTCTTCTGGCGAACCATCCAGCCCGCTCGCTCACCGGACATCGAGACCAATGCCCGGATCACGTTGTCGTGCTCCGAGGCGAGAAGCTCGCTGCTCTTGTGCTCGGCACGGGTCTCGAAGACTTGGAGCCAGTAGCCTTTCTTGGCCTGCCATCCCAGTTTCTTCATTCCCTCGTCGCCCTCTTTCGAGACGACTTGCACCACGAGCCGCCCATCCTTGTGAGCCTTGAGCCGCACTTCGCGGCCCAGCATCCCATCGGGGATCGGCAGATCACGGCCGAGAGCCTTCGCGGCTTCCATAGCACGACCGGCGTCGTCGAACGTGAAGCCGCCCTTCTCGGCGTCTTCGATACCGCCCATCGCGCGGGCGGCCACCTTCAGGTTCGGCGTGTGGTTGAAGTAGCATGTCGTCCAACCCTGGCCGTCCTGCTCCCACGTCTCGGCTTCGGAGATGCCCGGCGAGAAGCGGTAGACCTTCCAGCCGCCGTTGTCGATCGGGAAGAGGAAACAGTTCGACTGCCCCAAGTCCTTGCCTTGCGAGTTCGTCTTGAAGAACCCAACGATGCCCAGGGCTTTCCGCTTCGCCTCGTCGTCGATCAGCTTCGCAAGCATCGCCGTGTGGGCTTGCAGCAGGTGGTAGTCCGGCACCCAGACCACGGAGCCGCCGCCGTGGCGAAGCTCGTCGATGATCTGCTTGTGCTTCGAGTCGAGCGGGATCATCCGGCGGCTGCTCGCCAGAATCTCGAACGGGTCGAGATGTTCGTCGGGCACGCCTTCGATTTTGATCTTGGTCCGCTGACCCTTCACGACTTCGATATGGTCACGCCAGTTGGCGGGAAGCTCGGCGGCCGTGAGTTCTTGGCTGGCCTTCTTAACGAGAGCGAGGCCCTCGTTCTCGGCGGTCATCTTCCGAGCCCAAATCCACATATTGCCGCCGCAGGCGTCAATGTGTCGGGCGAAGTCGAAGCCGGTCTCGCTCGCCATGAGTCCCAGAACGGCCCGCCCGAGAGCGGCGTGAACCGTGTGGTTCTCAGTCGGGATGCCCTTGTCTTGGAAGAGCACGTAGAGATGAAGTCCGTTGCCGCCGGTGCTACGCCGCACTTCAACCCACGGTAGGGCGCAAGCCGCCTGCCGGACCTTGTCGAGTTCGGCGTCAGAGATGCCGACGCCGGCGGCGTGCCCGGTGATCGAGTCGAAGTCGAAGCCGACCCAGCGGGACACACGGCTCGACCAGTCCCAACCGGTACAGCCGATGGCATCGGCGTGTAGGTCGAGCGGGAACGACAACTCGAAGTCTTTGAACGTCGGATCGGAGTTTGCGTTCTTCGGGATGCGAATGTTGAACCACTCGTCGATCCCGTCCGTGTAGGTCGAACGCTTGCCGTCCACGGCCCAGCCTTTACCGGCCGAGACGTTGACTTGCGTTTCGAGCCACGGCGCGAATTGGAGAAACCGTTCAAGCAGGTCCGGCCCGTTATGGTGAGCCTTGCGCGCCGTGATGAACTGGTTTAGAGCTTGAGTAACCTTGGGCATGTTTATCTCAGGTGACGTGCTTCCACGCTTTGCGTGATCGTATTTTGTGAGCCCAACTTTCAGTGATGCCGTAGCGTTGCATCAGTGTCGGGATGGACTCATTGCTGGTCCGTATGTCTCTGACCGCCGCTTCATCGATCTTCTCTCGCGGACCTTCTCTGCCTGCATGGGCATGACGGCCTTTGGCTTCGCGATCGGCGGCGTTGTCCTTGGCGGTGCCTAAGAACAGGTGCGTTGGATTGACGCACCACGGGTGATCGCAGGTGTGGCACACGCTGAGACGACCCGGCTGGTTGTCGGTGTCTAGGAAGTAGGCGACCCGATGTGCGCCGTGGCCACGGAACTCTCCGTAGTCGGCGTTGGTCAGCGAGTACGGGCCATTCCAACGCCAGCAGATGCCGGTATTACCGGTCATGGCGTCTGGAACGAGAGCCCAGAACTCTGCGGCGGGGAGGCCGTGAGGAATGATGCGAGGCAAGGTGGGTCGCCGAACGGCGGGCAGGAAGTGGACCAACAATCTCACTTACAGCATACGGATTCGAGGCTCCGAAATTCAGAACTCGATTCGGAATTATGCGAATAGTACCGTGGTACCGGAGGGTCGGTCTGGTGTACCGCGACAAACCCTTGCCGCGACAAAGCCTTCTGTCTCTTTCAGTATTTAGTATTGAAGTACAGAGAGATAGACAGTCATAGGAAGATAAAGAGTAGAGAGATATAGAGGGTAATGTAGGACCATCTGAAAAGTGCCATCTGTACTGCCTTTTGGTACTGCTTGAAACTATTCCAACAATCCCGCACGAGTTCTGAATTTTGGTGCCACTTCTCCGTATGCTGTAAGTGAGATTGTTGGTCGGAGATGGCTTCCTGCGAGAACGTGCAAGTGCCCGACGAGTTGAAAAACATACTCGTGGCAGACCTGCACGAACCCTGGATTCTCATGCGTCCGGTCGTCAAAGACTCGGTCGAGTTTCTCGAACGGAGAGACTCACTCGCACGCTATGGTTTGATCGCACCGATCTGTGTTCGCC